>VOFD01000250.1_pt1:0-185000 | contig 316695 bp, 267 predicted proteins | sample 5384101 | NCBI WGS metagenome assembly VOFD01 (sample SAMN12384723, study PRJNA508395) | human gut metagenome | isolation source: healthy gut C | host: Homo sapiens
TTTGTATCATTTGTTTCATCTTTCACGTGCTTTTAGGTTAAACGTTGGTAAAGATACTCCGTTTTCCCGACACCGCACAACGTTCGACAACAAATTAATTTAAAATATGTCGATTTGGATTTTTTTTAAGATTATCGGGTCATTGGCCCTCCTCATCTATGGAATGAAGGTGATGAGCGAGGCCTTGCAGAAGAACTGCTGGGCACACAGAACGACGCTGCCTTCAACAAGCTCTTCACCAGGATAGAGAAGTATGAGGGCATAAGCGACAACATGGAGATTGAGATTGCCAAGTACCTTGACAGCGTAAGCGACGCCCACCTGAGCGACGAGACAAAGGCGAAGATACGCGCCATGCTCCGCGAAATATCCGAGCTGGAGAGCATCGGCGACAGTTGCTACAACATAGCCCGCACAATAAGCCGCAAGGCGGGCGGCAAGGAAGACTTCACCGAGCGGCAGTACGAGCACCTGCACCAGATGTTCGAGTTGACGGACGACAGCCTGACGCAGATGAACGTACTGCTCTCCGGGCGCAAGGATAACTTCGACGCGAACCGCTCGTTCAACATCGAGAACGAGATAAACAACTACCGCAACCAGCTCAAGAGCCAGAACATAAACGACGTGAACAACCACGAGTACACATACGCCATCGGGACGATGTACATGGACATCGTGAGCGAGTGCGAGAAGCTGGGCGACTACGTGGTGAACGTGGTCGAGGCGCGCATGGGAACGCGCCAGAAAGGGGCTTAGGGGGCAGCGCGGCAGGCCCGACTTTTGTAAACAGCTTTCAGAAGCCGGCACCGCCACGCAACGGCCTGGGCCACAGCGCATTGCGAATGGCACCGCCTTATATGCCGAAACGCCCCGTTTCATGCCCCGAAACGGGGCGTTTCGCACAGCAAGAGAGCCTGTTTTGCACTCCTGCCCAGCCCGCGCCGCAGCGGCGGGCAACGCATTGTAAACAAAAATGACAACGACATGAAACGAACCACTGCCACACTGCTGCTCGCCGCCGCGCTCACGGCGGCAGCCCGACAGCAGCCCGACGCTTGGGGAGACCTGGGCGACGGCACCTATGCCAACCCCGTGCTCAACGCCGACTACAGCGACCCCGACGTAATACGCGTGGGCGACAAGTACTACATGGTGGCCTCCGACTTCCACTACATCGGCCTCCAGGTGCTCGAATCTGCCGACATGGTGAACTGGACGGTGGTGAGCCAGGTGTACGACCGCTTCGACTTTCCCGGCTGGGACAGCAACCGCCGCTATGCAGGAGGCTCGTGGGCGCCGAGCATACGCTGGCACGACGGCCGCTTCTGGGTGTTCTTCTGCACGCCCCACGAGGGCCTCTTCATGAGCACTGCCACCGACGCGCGCGGCCCGTGGGCGCCACTCACTGCGTGAAGCGCGTGGAGAAGTGGGAAGACCCATGCCCCCTCTGGGATGACGACGGGCAGGCCTACCTCGGCCACAGCGTCCACGGCGCAGGCCCAATCATCGTGCACCGCATGGCCGCCGACGGCTCGCGGCTGCTCGACGAGGGCCGCACGGTATACACAGGCCCCGTGGCCGAAGGCACTAAGTGGCTCAAGCGCGGCGGCTACTACTACCTGAGCATACCCGAGGGCGGCGTGGAGCGTGGATGGCAGACGGTGCTGCGCTCGCGCAGCGTATACGGCCCATACGAGCGGCGCGTGGTGTTGGAGCAAGGCTCCACGCCCGTAAACGGGCCCCACCAGGGTGCGCTCGTCGACACGCCCGGGGGGCAGTGGTGGTTCTACCACTTCCAGTCGGCAGGCCCGCGCGGGCGCGTCGTCCACCTGCAGCCAGCAAAGTGGGCCGACGGCTGGCCGCAGATAGGCGCCGACCTCGACGGCAACGGCATCGGCGAGCCAGTAGCCCGCCACGCCAAGCCGGCCACAGGGGCTGCTGCCAAGCCCTCGCTGCCGCAGACGAGCGACGGCTTCGACGGGACGAAACTTTACTGGAGGGGCAGCAGCAGGTCGGCCCTTATGCCGCAGTGGCAGTGGTGCCACAACCCGGCCGAGGGCGCATGGAGCCTCAGCGAGCGGCCAGGCTGGCTCACGCTGCACGCGCTCCGGGCCGACAGCCTGCGCCCCTGCCGCGGCATGCTCACGCAGAAGGCCATGGGGTACGGCGGCACCGCAACTACCACCGTGGAGCTGGCCGACAGCGCTGGCGGCTGCTTCGCCGGCCTGCTCTGCATGGGCAAGCAGTTCAGGGCCGTGGGGCTGTGCGCCGAGGGCATAGCCGTGGAGTGCGACGGGCGGCGCACCGTGGTGGCGCGCGGAAACTTCAGCAAGGCCCGCCTGCGCGTGGTCAGCGACATGAAGGCCAACATCCACCGCTTCTACTACAGCACCGACGGCTCCGACTTCATCCCCGCAGGCGGGCCGTTCGCCATGCGCGAGGCTACTGGAAGGGTGTGCGCCTCGGCCTCTTCTGCTACAACACGCTGGGCAACGGCGGCAGCGCAGCGTTCGACTGCTTCGACTACGAGGTCGACGGGCGCCCCGCCGAGTGACAGGCTGCCCACCGCTGCAAGGCCGCAGGGGCGGCAACGACGCTCAACAAACAGGCAGCCGCCACGCCGAAATGGCGTGGCGGCTGCCTGTTTCCATCCGTCTGCGTTGCGTCAAAGCCCCCCTTGCCTGCCCGCTTCGGCAGCATCCTCGCCCTCAAGCGGCCAGCAGGGCGACGGATGGTGCATCCGGCGCATCTCGGCGTCGAACTCGCGCACCTTCTCGGGATACTTGGCGGCCAGGTTGTTTCGCTCGCCCGGGTCATCCCTCAGGTTGTAAAGCTCCAGCGGCTTGTTCTTCTTCACCGTCACGCACTTCCAGTCTCCGCGGCGCGCTGCGCGCTGCTTGCCCGGGAACTCCCAGTAGAGCAGGCGGTTGTCCGTGTCCACCTGGCGGCCGTAGAACAGCGGCAGGATGTTCATACCGTCGATGCCCTGCGGCAGTTCGTCCTCAGCCCCGGCCAGGGCGGCCAGCGTAGGCATCACATCGGGGAAGTAGATTATGTTATGCAGCTTCTGCACAGGCACCCGCCCGGGCTGGTTCACTATGAAAGGCACGCGGATTCCGCCTTCGTAGAGCATGCCCTTGCGGCCGTTGAAGCCGGCGTTGCAGCCCAGCTCCTTGAGCGGTGCCTGCACGGCGGCGCCGTTGTCGGAGGCGAAGATGACCAGCGTGTTCTCGCGGAGCCCCATGCTGTCGAGGCCCGCCAGCAGCCGCCCGATGGCCGCGTCCATGTGCGTTATGAGCGAGGCGTAGCGCTTCGTGTCCATGTCCCAGCCGGCCTGGCCGTCATACCACGACGTGTCGTCGATGATGTAAGGCTCGTGCGGCGCGTCGTAAGCAAGGTAAAGGAAGAAGGGCCGCTCCCTGTTGCGCTCGATGAACGCCAGCGCGTCGTCGGTGGAAATGTCCGTGTTGTGGCGCACATGGGCGTCGTGCGCGTTGTCGTCAATGTGTATTAGGCTGTCGCCGTGGAAGCGGTAGTAAGGGTAATAGTACGGCGAGTTGGACTCAACCGTGCTGATTGTCCATCCGTAAAACTCGTGGAAGCCCCGGTGGTTGGGCGCAGCCTTGGGGTCATAGCCGTCAAGGTGCCACTTGTTCACGAGGCAGGTGCGGTAGCCGGCGGCCGAGAGCACGGTGGCAACCGTCGTGTCCGAGGGCAGCAGGTTGGCCCGGCGGATGTACGTGGTGTCGCCCCGTGGCGTTATCTTCATGCCGCGTATGCCGCCGGCAGTGCACTGGTTGTCGCGTATGGTGGTCTTGCCTGTGTTCTTGCCGGTCATCAGCGAGCAGCGCGAAGGCGACGATATGCCGCTGCCGGCGTAGCTCTGCGTGAACGAGGTGCCAGTGCTGGCAAGCCGGTCGATGTTGGGCGTCTTCACGAAGCGGCTGCCGTAGCACGACAGGTCGCCGTAGCCGAGGTCGTCGGCCAGTATGAATATTATGTTGGGGCGGTCGGGGGTGGCCTTCTGCGCGCCGTCGGCAGCCTGCGCCTCAGGGGCGGGCAACAAGCCTATGGCGGCCAGCGCGCCGCCTATGCGTGTCCATTTCTTTTTCATGAGCTGGGTTTGTCGGTTATTGGTTCCAGCCACAAAGATACGAAAAAAAACGGCACTGCGAAGCGCCACTGCGCAAAATAACGCGCAAGACAGGCAAAACCGGCACACACAAAGGTAAAAGATGCACTCTTTTCCGTAATCAATGTAACGGCAATGAGCAAAATAATGCTTACCTTTGCAATGCAAACAAATCGCAAAGCAGCATGGAACAACTATTGACCATCGACTCCATAGAAGCCTACAACAGGTTATTCGGATTCGAGACACGCCACCCCCTCGTTTCCGTAATCGACATGAGCAGCGCCGACACGAGCCGGCTCCCGCCCGAGATAGCTTACGATTACAGGGTCTACGCCCTGTTCCTCAAGCAGACATACTGCGGGGACATCACCTACGGACGGCAGCCTTACGACTACCAGGAAGGCACAGTGACGAGCTTCGCCCCGGGCCAAGTGGTCCACGTAAAGTTCAAGCCAGACTTCAAGCCCAACGCGCGGGGGCTGCTCTTCCACCCCGACCTCATACGCGGCACGTCGCTCGGGCGCGGCATAGAGCAGTACTCGTTCTTCGACTACTCCTCGCGCGAGGCTCTGCACCTCTCTGATGACGAGAAGGAAATATTCGCCGACTGCCTCGAAAAAATCAAGATGGAACTCGAACGCCCCATCGACAAGCACAGCAAGCAGCTCATCTGCCGCAACATAGAGCTACTGCTCGACTACTGCATGCGCTTCTACGACCGGCAGTTCATAACCCGCCACAAGGCCAACAACGACGTGCTCACGCGCTTCGAGCAGGAACTCAACAACTATTTCAAGGACAAACAGGCTGCGCGCGAGGGCCTGCCGTCGGTGAGGTTCTTCGCCGACAAGTGCTTCCTCTCGCCCAACTACTTCGGCGACTTGGTGAAAAAGGAGACGGGGCGCTCGCCACAGGAGTTCATACAAGGCAAGATAATAGACCTCGCAAAGGACGAGCTGGCAGGCTCCGACAAGTCGGTGACGGAGATAGCTTACAACCTTGGCTTCCAATACCCGCAGCACTTCAACCGCTACTTCAAGCGCGGCGTGGGCATGACACCCATGGAGTACCGCCGCACCGAGGCCGGCGCATGACCACGAACCAAAGCCCTTAGCGCATGAAAGACCACGAGACATCGACCGTGTGCCGGTGCAACAGCCTCTTCGGCGAGCGCACGCTGCACCCCCTGGCCAGCGTCATCGACCTGCGCAAGCCGTGCCACGAGCACCTGCTGTGCCTCGACTGCTACGCCGTGATGCTTGCCGACAGCCTGCCGTGCGGCGGCTGCGGTGAGCCGTGCAGCTGCGACTACGCCGACGCTGCGGTGCTTTTCGCCCCGCCAGGGCGGCACATCGAAACCGAAGGCGACACCGACGGCCGCCTGCTACTGTTCCACCCGGACCTGCTCCGCCTCGAAGACCTTAGCCGCAAGATGCCTTCATACACTTTCTTCGAATACGGCAAGGACGAAATCCTGCGCCTGTCGCTGCGCGAGAAGCGGCAAGCTGAACGCTGCATCGACTTCATCGACGAGGAACTGCACTGGGGAATAGACTACTTCAGCCACACCCTGCTGTGCAACAAGATTGAGCTGCTGCTCAATTACTGCCTCCGCTATTACTCGCGGCAGTTCACGCTGCGCCACGACGTGAGCCTTGACGACATCACGCGGCTCACCCGCAAGCTCGACGAATACCTCCGCTCGGGCCGCGCCGCAGCCTGCGGACTGCCCTCCCCGGCCCTCGTGGCGCAGTGGGCGGGCCACTCCGAGGCTTACACGTCGGACATGCTGCGCGCCGAGACGGGCCACACCACCGCCGAATACATTGACAAGCGGCGCATCGACGTAGCCAAGCAGATGCTCATAGGCACCGCCACAGCCATCGGCGAGGTTGCCGCCATACTCGCATTCCCCTCGGCTGCAACCTTCTGCCGCGTGTTCGAGCGGTGCGCCGGTTGCTCACCAGCCCACTACCGCCGCCACTGACAGCGGCCTCAACACCCCCATGCCACAACGCCCCGCAGCCCCCAAGGCCATGCCTGAAGGACTGCGGGGCGCATCCGTCTACGCCTGGCGGGCTGCCAGCGGGCCGCCTCAGAGCTTGCGTATGCCCTTGCCGCCGCCACCAAGGAGCTTCGCGCTGCCCTTGTAACTTATCTTCGAGGCACCGCTGCGCTTGGGCTTCAGCGTTCCGGTGGCGTGGCATTTCACATTGCTTGCGCCAGAAGCGGTGGCCACAACGTCAGTCGCCACGCACCCGGCGGCATCGACCGACGACGCGCCCGACGTCGTATATACCGCCTTGGCGGCCTTGCCCTCAACCACGGCCCGGCTCGCGCCGCTCAGCCTCAGCTCCGCGTTGCCGCCCTCCAAGGCCATCACGGCATTGCTCGAGCCGCTGGCCCTCACCGCGGCCGATGCCGCCTTGACGCTTTCCACGTCCATCTTGCTGGCCCCGCTGAGCCGAGCCTCAAAATTGCCGGCCTGCACCTTGTCCGCCTCCAGGCGGCTGGCGCCGCTGAGACGCGCCTCAAACGATTTTGCCTTCAGCGGCCCGCTTATCTCGCCCTTGGCCGCGCCGCTGAGGGCAATGCCGCTGAGCGAGGGCGACGCCACGCTCACTTCGAGCGTCTTGAGCTTCTTGATGGTGCCGTTGTGGTTGAGCCTCAGCTGGAGCGTGCCGTCCTTTACGCCTACGCTTACAAACGGCATCACGTTGTCTGACGTGCGCACTTCCACCTTGGACTTGCCTTCGGCAGGCGTGTATACAACCTTGAACACGCCGCCGGCTCTTATCTTCTCAAAGTCGCCCACGGCAAAACTCTTGGCAACGATGTTCCCACTCGCAGTCATGTCCTTGTCCTTTGCGGCATAATGCACGGCCTTTCCCACGTTTTCCGCACAAGACCCGAGGGCAAAGATGAACGCGGCAGCTACTGCAATGGCTAAATTCTTCATATTCGATAATTTTGGATTAAACTCATTTTCTATATATACAGACGCTCCAAGGCGGCAAAATGTTGCGCCAGGAAGCCCCGCCAGGGCTTTTGCGATAGTTAAAAAAGCATAACGGTCCTTACCGTAAGCCGCTGTGCCCCAGCATTGGTTACGCCGCGGTAACCATGTTACGCCGCAGTAACCTCTTGTGAATCAGCAAGATATTGCGTAACTTTGCACTCGCAACAAAGCAGATACAGAACCTAAAAGACGGAGGAACAAGAAAATGGGAAACTACAAGAAGATTGCGGCTCCAGCCGAGCCGCGCGTTGAACTCCACGACGCCCTGGGCCTTACCGGCGCCGAAGTGTCAATCAACAGGATGGCCGCCGGCACGCAGGTGCCGTTCGTACACAGCCACAAGCAGAACGAGGAGATATACGGTTTCCTCGCCGGCAGGGGCACGATGACCATCGACGGTGAGCCCGTGGCCGTGGCCGAGGGCGACTGGATGCGCGTTGCGCCCGCCGCCAAGCGGCAGCTTGCCGCAGCCGCCGACAGCGACCTGGCCTACATCTGCATCCAGGTGAGGGAAGGCTCGCTTCAGCAGATGACCGCCACCGACGCCGTAATCTGACCCGGCAGGCGCGCCGGCTCGCCAAGCCCCGCACCGAATGCGCCCAACGAAAGACCCGCCCGGAGGCAATTGTCCTCCGGGCGGGCTTTTCGTTGGGGCGAGGCATGAGCGCGGCCTACTTGTCCTTGCGCCACAGCCTGGTCATGTCCTCGAGCGTCTTGCCCTTGGTCTCGGGCACGAGCTTCCACACGAAGAGGGCTGCCAGCACGCATATCGCGCCGTAGAGCCCGTAGGTGAACCAGTGGCCGAAGTCGGGGTCGCCGGCCGTCTTCATGTTGAACATCGGCACGAACGTGGAGCTTACTATCCAGTTGAATATCCACTGGAAGGCCACGGCTATGGCCACGGCCTTGCCGCGGATGGTGTTGGGGAATATCTCGGCTATGAGAACCCAGCAGATGGGGCCCCACGACATCATGAAAGCCGCGCTGTACACCATGATGCAGACCATGCAGACCATGCTCAGCGAGGCGTTGCCGAAGGTGAGGGCCACGCCGAAGGCGCCCACGGCCATGCCAATGCTGCCGGTGATGAGCAGCGGGCGGCGGCCCCACTTCTCCACGGTGAAGATGGCCACGAGGGTGAAGAGGATGTTGACCACGCCCATCACCACGGTGTTGACCATGGGGTCGGTCATGCCCATGTCGCCGAAGATGCGCGGGGCGTAGTATAGCACGGCGTTGATGCCCACGGCCTGCTGGAACACGCTGAGCATTATGCCGACGAAGATGCAGAGCACGCCGTAGGTGAACAGGCGCTCGGTCTTCTCGGTGACGGTGTTCTTTATCTCGCTGAGTATCTCCTTGCCCACGGACAGGCCGTTGATGCGCTGCAATATGGCGAGGGCCTTGTCGTCGCGCCCGGCCATGACGAGGTAGCGCGGAGTCTCCGGCACGAAGCAGATGAGTATGGTGAACAGGCCCGCCGGCACGGCCTCGCTGCCGAACATGTAGCGCCATCCGGTGGAGATGGTCCACGCTGCCTCGTCGGCGTTGAGCACCTTCATGGCCTCGATTATGGGGTTGGCGTTCTCGCCGAGGATTATGAAGTTGACGAAGTAAACCACCAGCTGGCCGAAGATTATGGCAAACTGGTTCCACGAAACGAGCGTGCCGCGGATGTTAGACGGCGCCACCTCGGCTATGTACATGGGGCATATGGCCGAGGCGAGGCCCACGCCCACGCCTCCGATGATGCGGTAGATGTTGAACGCCACGAGCAGTTCGAAGTTGGCCACGCCGTGCTCGAAGAAGAGGAACTCAGGCTCCATGGAGCCGAGGGCGGAGATGAAGAACATCACGCCGGCGAACACGAGCGACTTCTTGCGGCCCCAGTTGGAGGCCATGTAGCCCGACACGGCGCTGCCTATGATGCAGCCCACGAGCGCGCTGGCGCAGGTGAAGCCGTGCCAGGCATCGGTGTAGGCAAAGTCGTCGGCTGCGAGGAAGAACGCCTGCAGGCCCTTTTCGGCTCCTGATATGACAGCTGTGTCGTAGCCGAAGAGCAGGCCGCCGAGCACGGCGACCAGCACGATTGAAATGAGGTAGGACATGCTACCCTTGTCTGATTGTACCATTTGCAGTTATGTTTTAAAGTTTTTTAGTCGTAGGTATGGGCGCCGCCTGCGCTCACGGTCATGCACGCACGCGATACCGGCACCATATAATAATACGTTTCTGCCGCGCTTTTCCCCCATAAAAATGCCGGGCCGCTTGCCGCCGCGCAGTGAGGGCGGGCGGCAAGCGGCCCTCCGCGCAGCAAGGCGCGCCGCCCGGCCGGGCGAAAAGGGCCGTTTTGCAGCCCGATACAGGCCGTTTCAGGGCGCAAAACGGCACATCTTGCAAACCCACTGAGGCCCAGGCGGTTACGCAAGGCGCCCGTGGCGGCCCACAATTCACGGTTTTGTAACATCCTTTGCAATGCGCGGCCCGGCAAAAATGCGTACTTTTGCAGCGATTTTCAAACAGCAAAACCATGATGGCAACTACAATGAACAATATCGCCACTGCCGCCTGCGCCATCGCCTGCGCCGTGGCGGCGATGCCCGCCACGGCGCAGACCGTGGCCGAGCGCGAGATAAAGGCCGACCCGCGACTGGCCGCCGGCAAGTATATGGCATACGAGGCCCCGGCCGAGGCGCTCACGCCGCCCCCGGCGGGCTACGAGCCGTGCTACATAAGCACATACGCACGCCACGGCTCGCGCTATCTCACCGGCGAAGACAAGTATGAACCGGCGCTCGAAGCCCTGGCCGAGGCCGACCGCAACGGCGGGCTAAGCGCCGACGGCCGCCGAGCGCTCGGCGTGATAAGGCAGCTGGCCGCCGAGTGTGGCGACCGCTACGGCGAGCTTACCGCCAAAGGGGCCGAGCAGCACCGACGGCTCGTCGGCAGGATGTACAGCAACTATCCGCAGATCTTCGCCAACGGGGCGCACGTAGACGCCCGCTCCACTTACAAGACGCGCGCCTTCCTCTCCATGGCAGCGGCCTGCGTGGAGCTGAAAGGACTGAACCCGCGCCTCATCGTCACCACCGACGCCAGCGAGCACGACGCTTACTACCTTAAATACAAGAACCCCCTCTACTCCGACAGCTGCCAGCAGAACGCCGACTCGGCCTTCGCTGCCGCCCGCAGCCGCTTCGTCAGGCCCGGGCGCATGATGCGGCAGCTCTTCACCGAGGCTTACCTGCCCGAGGTAAAGGACCCGCAGCAGCTCATGGAAGACCTCTTCGAGTACCACGGCATAAGCCAAAGCTCATACGGGCAGCCCGACCTCGGCTTCCTGTTCACCACCGAAGAGCTGTACCGGCTGTGGCAACTGAACAACTTTGAGTGGTACTACGAGCAAGGGCCATCGCCACTCAGCGGCGGGCACATGCCCCGCCTGGCGCGCAACCTGCTGCGCAACATCGTGGAGACAGCCGACACCTGCCTGGCATCGGGCCGCCCGGCAGCCTCGCTCCGCTTCGGCCACGACACCAACCTCGCGCCGCTCGTGGCGCTGATGGAGATGGAAACGTTCAACCGTTCCACGGCCAACTGGGACTCCATACCCGAACTCTACCAAACGTACCGCATCATACCCATGTGCGGCAACGTGCAGCTGGTGTTCTTCCGCAAGCAGGGCGACACCGACATCCTCGTGAAGCCGCTGCTCAACGAGCGCGAGGTGCACCTGGCCAACGTCGCCACCGACAGCTGGCCCTACTACCACTGGGCCGACCTGCGCCGCGTGTGGATGCAGACAGTGGAGGAAATCAAGCTGCCCGCCAAGCCCAAGGGCATGAAGACCGACTGACACAGCCACGGCAAGGCGGCACTGCCGACACGGCAGAGGCGCGGTTAACCGCGCCTCTACTATGGCGCAGGCAAAGGCAACAACCATATCACGGAATCACATGCGCCTCAAGCCACCAGGATGAGCATCAAGAACAGCCGCACCAAAGCCTACCGCCGGCGCAAGAAACACATGCTGGCGCAGAGCGACGCATAGCCGCCTTGCACCGGCACAAGGGCTAAAATGACAAAAAAGAGGGGAAATGACGCGACAAACCGAAATAAATTGCTAACTTTGTGGCATATTCATTAACATTCATCACCATTGATTATGAACCACAGACTACTGACTTGTGCTTTCGCACTGACCTCGGCACTGGCCTCGATGGCACAAACGCACGTCATGGACGTGAACACCAAGAAAGCCGGAGCCACCGTGCAGAACACCATGTACGGCCTTTTCTTCGAAGACATCAACTACGCCGCCGACGGCGGACTGTACGGCGAGCTGGTGAAGAACCGCTCGTTCGAGTTCCCGCAGGCGTTCATGGGCTGGCAGACCTTCGGCAACATCACGCTCAAGGACGACGGCCCCTTTGAGCGCTGCCCACACTACGTGAGCCTAGCCTGGGCCGGACACACCGAGCGGCGCACGGGCCTGGTGAACGAGGGCTACTTCGGCATTGGAGTGCTAAAGGGCGAGGAGTACCGCTTCACCGTGTGGGCAAGGGCACCCAAAGGCACGGCCCGCATCCGCGTGCAGCTCATCGACGCCAACACCATGGGCGAGCGGCAGGACTTCGCCACGGCCAAGGTCGACGTGAAAGGCACGGAGTGGAAGAAATACGAGGTGCGCATCAAGTCGCCGCGCACCGACAACAAGGCCAGCCTGCGCATATTCCTCGACGGGCGCAACCCCATCGACCTGGAGCACATAAGCCTGTTCCCCGTAAACACGTTCAAGAACCGCGAGAACGGAATGCGCCGCGACCTGGCGCAGGCCCTGGCCGACATGCACCCGGGCGTGCTGCGCTTCCCCGGCGGCTGCATCGTGGAGGGTGAGTGCCTGGAGAACCGCTACCAGTGGAAGAACACCATAGGCCCGGTGGAGAACCGACCGCTCAACCGCAACCGCTGGGAGTTCACCTTCGAGCACCGCTACTTCCCCGACTACTTCCAGAGCTACGGGCTGGGCTTCTTCGAGTTCTTCCAGCTCTCCGAGGACATCGGGGCCGAGCCGCTGCCCGTGCTCAACGTGGGCATGGCCTGCCAGTACCAGAACCGCAACAACGAGAAGGCGCACGTGCCTGTAGACCAGCTCGACCCATACATACAGGACTGCCTCGACCTCATCGAGTTCGCCAACGGTGACACAACCACCACATGGGGCAAGAAGCGCGCCGAGATGGGCCACCCCGCGCCGTTCAACCTGAAGTTCATCGGCGTGGGCAACGAGCAGTGGGGCGAGTTCTACTTCGTGCGCATGCAGGAGTTTGTCGACGCCATACGCGCCAAGCACCCCGAGATAAAGATAATAGGCACGAGCGGCCCCGACTCCGAGGGCGAGAACTTCAACCTCGGCTGGGAGGCCATGAAGAAGCAGAAGGTTGACCTCGTAGACGAGCACTTCTACCGCCCGGAGTCGTGGTTCCTCACCAGCGGGCTGCGCTACGAGAAGTACGACCGCAAGGGGCCGAAGGTGTTCGCCGGCGAATACGCCTGCCACGGCAAGGGAAAGAAGTGGAACCACTACGAGACTTCGCTCTACGAGGCTGCCTTCATGACCGACCTTGAGCGCAACGCCGACATAGTGCACATGGCCACCTACGCCCCGATGCTGGCCCACGTGGAGGGCTGGCAGTGGCGTCCGGACCTCATCTGGTATGACAACGTGCGCATGTTCAAGTCCGTGAGCTACTACGTGCAGCAGATGTACGCCATGAACAAGGGCACCAACGTGCTCACCATGACCATGCAGGGGCAGCCCATAGCAGGCCAGGAGGGGCAGGACGGCCTGTTCGCCAGCGCGGTGATTGACAAGGAGACGGGCACCGTGATAGTGAAAGTAATCAACACAAGCAAGGAGAAGCAGCCCGTGAGCATCAACCTCAACGGCATCAAGGGCGAGCGCACGGCAGAGACAATCACCCTGACCTGCACCGACATGATGGCCGAAAACACCCTCGACGAGCCTGAGAAGATTGTTCCGCAAAACGGCACCCTCGCCTGCACTGCCGACAAGAAGAACACCGTAATCAACGACGAGATAGCCCCGATGACCTTCCGCCTGTACAAGGTGAAGAAGTAAGCATGACGGCAAAGACATGAAATCCGCCGCATCACCACGTGGTGATGCGGCGGATTTCTTTTTGCGCCAATGACAGAGTGAGGCCGATAGCAGGCCCCACCGCTGCATTTAACACAAAAACGTTAACGCCGCCACACGCCTACAGGCAACCGCAGGGCGCATGGCCGTTTGCGGGCCATCATACTATTAAATAACCTTTCCGCCCCCGCCGTTACGTTTTTTTTTAGTAATTTTGCAACGGAATGTACATACACCATATATGGCAGTAACGGATTTGATAAACCAGGACGGCGGGCAGCGGCACTTCTCCTTCGAGGTGCTGCCGCCGCTGAAAGGCACGGGAACGGACAGGCTCTTCGCCACGATAGGCAAGCTGAGGGAGTTCAGCCCGCTGTTCATCAACATAACCACACACCACAGCGAGTACGTCTACAAGCAAATGGCAGGTGGCCTGCTCGAACGCCAGCGCATACGCCGCCGCCCTGGCACCATAGCCATTGCGGCAGCAATACAGCACGAGTTCGGCATACCGGTGATGCCCCACATCATCTGCAGCGGCGCGACGGTGGAGGACATCGAGTATGAACTGCTCGACCTGCAGTTTCTCGGCATCACGAGCCTGCTGCTGCTGCGCGGCGACAAGGCCAAGGAGGATCGCTTCTTCACGCCCACGCCCGGCGGCCACGAGCACACCACGGACTTGATTCGCCAGGTGGTGAGGTTCAACGAGGGTTTCTTTGCCGACGGCGAGCCGATAAAGCGGCCCGGCCCGGCGTTCGACTTCGGCGTGGCCTGCTACCCGGAGAAGCACGACGAGGCGCCTAACTTGGAGATGGACATGATGCACCTGAAGGAGAAGCAGGACTTGGGGGCGCAATATGCCGTGACGCAGCTGTTCTACGACAACCGAAAGTATTTCGACTTCGTGGCCAAGGCCCGCGCCATGGGCATCACGCTGCCCATCATCCCGGGGCTGAAGCCGCTGGCCAAGCTGAGCCAGCTGAGCGTGGTGCCGAAGACGTTCCACTGCGACATCCCGCAGGAACTGGCCCGCGAGGCAGTGAAGTGCCGCACGGACGAGGAACTGCGGCAGCTCGGAGTGGAGTGGACTGTGGCGCAGTGCCGCGAACTTTACGCCCACGGGGTGAACAACATCCACTTCTACACGGTATCGGCCGTAGACTCCGTGGCGGAAATCGCAAAACAACTGCTTTGAGAATTAAAAGTTAATAGTTAAAAATTAAAAGAACATACCTCCCGCCCCGCCAACGGCGCAGCAGCCTTTCTCCACAGGGGAGACGGGAGAGGGGTTTGAAGAGAATTTTTGGGCTTTTATCAAATGAAGTTCACTGATGTGATAGGCCAGGAGGAAGCCATAAAAAGGCTCACAGGGCTGGTGGCGGAAGGCCGCCTGCCACACGCGCTGATGCTCTGCGGCCCCAAGGGCAGCGGCAAGATGGCGCTGGCGCTGGCATTCGCCTCCTACCTGCTGTGCGAACACCGCGACGGCGCGGGCGACTCTTGCGGCGAGTGCCGCCAGTGCAAGATGGCAGGCAAATGGGAGCACCCTGACCTGCACTTCACGTTCCCTACGATAAAGCTGCCGTCGATGAGCCCTGAGCACAAGCCCGTGAGCGACGACTTCGCCAGCCAGTGGCGGCAGCTGCTCGCCGGCGGGCCTTACTTCACGATGAACCAATGGATGGAGATGATGGACGGCGAGAACCAGCAGGCCATCATCACTGCAGGCGAGAGCGACGACCTGGCGCGCAAACTGAGCCTCAAGTCGAGCCAAGGCGGGTATAAGGTGTCCGTAATATGGCTACCGGAGCGCATGAACCAGGAATGCGCCAACAAACTGCTGAAGCTCATCGAAGAGCCGCCGAGCAAGACTGTGTTCGTAATGGTGAGCGAAGAGCCCGACAAACTGCTCGACACCATACGCAGCCGCACACAGCGCATCGACATCAGGCGCATCGACACCGAGAGCATACGCAAGGCCCTCGTGGAACGGAGGGGCATCGGCGACGACACTGCACAACGCATAGCCCGCATGGCCAACGGCAATTGGCTGAAAGCGACCGAGGCACTCGACGCCGGCAACGAGAACGAGCTGTTCCTCGACCTGTTCCAGCAACTTATGCGGCTGGCATACATGCGCAACGTGAAGGAGCTGAAGCGGTGGAGCGAAGCCATGCAGCCGATGGGGCGAGAGAAGCAGAAGCGATTCCTCGGCTACTTCCTCAGGCTTGTCCGCGAGAACTTCATATACAACTTCCAACGGCCGGAGCTGGTCTACATGACGCAGCGCGAGGAGGACTTCGCACGCAACTTCGCACGCTTCGTCAACGAGGCCAACGTGTTGCAAATGAACGACCTGGCCAACAAGGCCATACGCGACATCGGGCAAAACGCCAACGCCAAGATCGTATTCTTCGACATGGCGATGCAAATGATAGTGCTGCTCATGGCACGGTGAGCCATACGCACCATCATCCATGACACCACAGTGACACTCAATACATAAACAATCATAATATATGGACTACGAGAACAAAGACTTCGAAATATGCCACGACTGCGACCGCGGACTCTGCAAGAGGGCCGTGGGACGGCAGGACAGGCAACTGAACACATACGACTGGCTGGCCGACATACCAGGCAACGCCATGAGCACAGACCTCGTGGAAGTGCAGTTCAAGCACACCCGCAAGGGATACTACCACAACGTTAACAACATCGAGCTGAAAAAAGGAGACATTGTGGCCGTGGAAGCCAACCCCGGCCATGACATCGGGGTCGTGACGCTCACCGGGAGGCTGGTGAAGATGCAACTGAAGAAAGCCAACATCAAGTCGCCCGACGACATAAAGCGCATCTACAGAATAGCCCGCCCGGTGGACATGGAGAAATACCGCGAGGCGAAATCGCGCGAGCACGCCACGATGATAGAGAGCCGAGAGATCGCAAAAAGGCTCGGGCTGCAGATGAAGATAGGCGACGTGGAGTACCAGGGAGACTGCAACAAGGCCATTTTCTACTACATAGCCGACGAGCGCGTGGACTTCCGACAGCTCATCAAAGTGCTCGCAGAGACCTTCCACGTGCGCATAGAAATGAAGCAGATAGGAGCAAGGCAGGAGGCCGGGCGCATAGGGGGGACCGGGCCGTGCGGCCGGGAGCTGTGCTGCGCCACGTGGATGAAGAACTTCGTGAGCGTGAGCACGAACTCGGCGCGCTTCCAGGACATATCGCTCAACCCGCAGAAACTGGCAGGAATGTGTGCGAAACTAAAGTGCTGCCTCAACTACGAAGTGGACAATTACGTGGAGGCCGGACGACGCCTGCCCAGCAAGGAAGTGATACTGCAAACCCAAGATGCAGACTACCACCTCTTCAAGACTGACATCCTGGCCGGGCTTGTAACCTACTCCACGGACAAGAACATCGCCGCAAACCTCGAAACAATAACCGCCGAGCGGGCGAAGGCGATAATAGAGCTGAACCGCAACGGCGAAAAGCCATTGTCGCTGCAAGAGGACGGCGCACAGAAAGCGACAAAGGCCACCGTAGACCTGCTGGCAAACGAAAACATAACACGCTTCGACAAAGCCAGGAAGAAACGCAAGCAAGGCGGGAAAGGCAAGCAAAAGCCCGCAGCGCAAGCCGAAAAGCAAGGCCAGCAGCAACCCGGCCGCAAAGAGGGGCAACGCAAGGAGGGCGCAAAGCCACAAAAGGGCGAACGGCAAGCAGCAAGAACAGAACGGAAAGAAGACCAACAGCAGAAACCCAGGCGTATGCCGCAAGAACGCGAAGCCCAGCCAAAAGCCCCGGCACAGCGACCAGAGAACAGGCAGCCGCGTGGCGCACGACCTCAAAACGACAAGCCGCAAAATGCCACTGAATAAGCGGAGAAGCGCCATTGCCGCCATCATGGCCGCCTGCTCTGCCCTCGCCGCCTGCACTGGCGGAACCATATACGACAGCTATAAGCACATGAGAGGCTGGGAACGCACGGACACTGCCATGTTTCCCGTGCCGGCAGTGCCAACCGGCGGCACTTACACCATCAGCATCGGCCTGCGCATAAACGCCCACTACCCTTTCACAGGGATATGCATGATTGTGGACCAACGCATATTGCCTGCAGGAACGGTGCACAGCGACACACTAAACTGCAAGCTGACCGACGGCCGCGGGCAGGCTTTGGGCAACGGACTGAGCAACTACCAGTACTTGTTTGACGCATCAAGGCTCAAACTGCGTGAGGGCGACTCGCTTGTGGTGGCTGTAAGGCACTACATGAAGCGCGAGACACTGCCTGGGATAGAAGACATTGGCGTGAAAGTAGACCTCAAACAGGCTCAGACAGACTAAGACGTCAGGACAATCAGCAAATCAAACGACGCACACGGATGCAGGCAAAGCTTGCATCCGTGTGCGTTTTTCCATGCGCAGCGGCAGCAAGCCACTGCAAAGCGGCCACAATGGTGCCATCTCCAGGCTACGTCCTCACCAGATTGCGCCCGGCATCGATACGCAAGAATATGAAAAGCAGTATGGTGAAGCCCCACAGCGACGAGCCGCCGTAGCTGAAGAACGGCAGGGGTATGCCGATGACAGGCGTAAGCCCAAGCACCATGCCCACGTTGATGAACACATGGAACAAAAAGATAGACAGCACAGAATAGCCGTAGATGCGCCCGAACCCGAACGGTTGACGCTCTGCAAGGTGGATGAGCCTTAAGATGAGCGCAAGGAACAGGATTAGCACTCCGGCCGAGCCGAGAAACCCTTCCTCCTCGCCCACGGTGCAGAAGATGAAGTCGGTGTCCTGCTCGGGCACGTACTTCAGCTTCGTCTGCGTGCCGTTGAGGAAGCCCTTGCCCGTGAGCCCGCCCGAGCCGATGGCTATCTCGCTCTGGTGGACGTTATATCCCGCACCTGACAAATCCTCGTCGAGACCCAGCAGCACGTTGATGCGCGAACGCTGGTGAGGCTCAAGCACGTTGTTGAGCACATAGTCTGCCGAATAGAAGAAAGCCACCGAGCCGACAGCAAAGGCCGTGATGAGCCAGAAATTGCGCAGCCGCGTGCCAAGGGCGGCCACCACGAGCCACCCCACCATCACCACCGTAAGCCCCAGCTGCACCCACACCACGTCGAAGGGGATGACAAAGACCGAGAAAAGCATGGCCACAACCGTAAGCCCAACGCCATAGGCCATCATGGAAACGGCCATGCCGCGGGCCTTGGTGTATGCCCACACCATGCCTGCGGTGAACACTTGCACTAGAAGCAGCACCACCGACTTGCCCACCGAGGTAGGCGTGCCGAACATCAAGTCTTGCTCGAAGCGTATGCCCACCACGAAATACACGACGGCGGCCACGCCCGTGAACAGCACGCACCCGGGCATGCCCTCGCGGTAAAACACGAGGAAGAAAGCCAGGTACACAAGCGCGGAGCCTGTCTCGCGCTGCAGGATGATGAAGAGCATAGGCGCGCCGATGATGGCCAGCGTGGCGGCGAAGTGCTTCCACCGCTGTATGTTGTAGCCGTAAGTGCTCATGAACTTTGCCAGGGCCAAGGCCGTGGCAAACTTGGCGAACTCTGCCGGCTGCACCCTCAGCGGGCCGAGCACGAGCCACGAGCGCGAACCTTTTATCTGGTGGGGGTTGAATATGGTGACGAAGAGCAGTGCGAGCAGCAGCCCGAAGATTACGTAGGCAAAGGTATCGTAGAAACGGTCGTCGAGCATGAGCAACACGAAGCCGAGGCACACCGACGTGCCTATCCACACTATCTGCATCCCCGAGCGCGTGTCGAGGCTGAATATGTCAGTGTCGCCATAGGTGTAGCTCGCACCGCACACGCTGAGCCACCCAAAGGTGAGCAGCGCCAGGTAGATACCTATGGTCCACCAGTCGAGCGAGCGCAGCACGCCTGGCTGCTTGTCAGTTGCTTGAGTCATAACTTATCCTCCTATGCTGGAATTCGTCGGCTTTCTTCTCCGATTCCTCCGAAAGCCGCCCGTTAATGTACTTCTCCATCATCAGCGAGCCTATTGGCACGCCGTAATCGGCTCCCCATCCTCCATTCTCCACGTAAACGGCTATGGCTATCCTCGGCTTGTCCATGGGTGCGAAGCCCATGAACACCGAGTGGTCGTGGCCGCGGTTCTGGGCAGTGCCGGTCTTGCCGCAGGCCTCATACTCGGGCCTGTTAGCCGCCCGGCACGTTCCCCTGAGCACGGAGCTGCGCATACCCTCCACCACGGTCTCGTAGGCTGAGCGCGGTGCCATGGAGTAATGGCGCCGTGTGTAGTTGGTGTCAAGCGGCTCACCCTCAACCTTGCGCACCACGTGAGGCACATAGTAATAGCCGCGGTTGGCTATCGTCGCGCCCAGGTTGGCTATCTGCAGCGGCGTGAGCGTCACCTCGCCCTGCCCTATCGAGATGCTTATCACGGTAAGCCCGTTCCACGAGCCGCGGTAAGCCTTGTCGTAGAACTCAGCGTTAGGTATCAGCCCGCGCTTCTCGCCGGGCAGGTCGATGCCCAGGCGGTAGCCGAAACCCATGCTCACCATGTAGTCGCGCCAGCGGTTCATGGCTTCCTGCACGCTGGCATACTTGCGGCGGTTGCCCATCATGTAATAAAGCCCCCAGCAGAAGTAGGCGTTGCACGAGGTGCTGATGGCGTCGACAAGCGCCAGCGGCGACTTGTGGCCATGGCAGCCCACGTGGAGCCCACGGCAGTAGAAGCCGTGGTTGCAGGGGAACATCGTGCCGGGCGATATTATGCCCTCGCTCATGAACGTGAGGGCCTGCGTTGTCTTGAAGGTAGACCCTGGTGGGTAAAGGCCCATGATGCTGCGGTTGAGCAGCGGCCTGGCGGGGTCGAGTGCAAGCTTCACGTGGTTCTTGCTGCGGTCGCGCCCCGACATGATGCGCGGGTCGTATGACGGCGCCGACACCATGCAGAGCACCTCGCCCGTTGCCGGCTCTATGGCCACGATGCTGCCCTTCTTTCCCTCGAGCAGGCGCTCGCCCAGGGCCTGCAGCTCAAGGTCGATGCTCAGCGTCAGGTTCTTGCCCGCCACGGGCGGGCGGTCGAGGCGCCCGTCCTGGTAGCGGCCCTGTATGCGCCCGTGTGCGTCGCGCAGCAGTATCTGCACGCCTTTCTCCCCCCTGAGCTGTTTCTCGTACTTGCGCTCCACGCCGAGCTTGCCTATGTAGTCGCCCGGCTGGTAGTAGTCGTCTTCGTCGATGTCGGCCTGCGACACCTCGGCCACGTCGCCTATGACGTGGGCGGCGTAAGGGTACTCGTACTGGCGGACGCTGCGCTTCTGCACGTAGAAGCCGGGGAAGCGGAATATCTTCTCCTGGAAGCGGCTGAACTCCCAGTCGGGAATCTGGCCCATGAACAGCTGCTGGGTGTAACTGGAGTACCCGGGGTTCTTCGAGCGGTCCTTGATGGCGGCCATGCGCGAGTCGAACTCCTCGCGGGTGATGCCAACCGTGCGGCAGAACTCGGCCGTGTCGAGCCGCCCGCGCGCCTCGTTCATCACCACCATGATGTCGTAGGCAGGCTGGTTGTAGACCATGAGCCTGCCCTTGCGGTCGGTGATGATGCCGCGCGAGGGATAGTCTACACGCTTAAGGAAGGCGTTTGAGTCAGCGTTCTTCTTGTAGTCGTCGCTCATTATCTGCAGGGTGAATAGGCGCACTATGTACACCACGACAATCAGCGTGGCCACCCCGCCGATTACATAGCGCCTGTTGCTGAGTTCGAAGTCTTTCACCTTTTCCTGGCCCCTTCAATGGTCAAAACAAGCAAAACGGTGACGAGCGTGCTGCCCGCCGCGCACTCGAGCCACCTGAGCCAGTGGAAGAAGCTGAACATCTCGAGCGCGAAGAACGCCACGCAATGCAGCAGGGTGAGCGCCGTGGCATAGAAAGAATACTTCATCAGCCCCAGCGCACGCAGCGAGGGCCTGGGCGCCTCAGCTGCGTCAGCCGGCACGAACAAGGCGAAGAAGTAAGGCTGCGCTGCACCCACGAGCGTCAGCGAGGCTGCCGCGCAGCCCGGAGTGTTTGAGAACATGTCGACGGCCATGCCCATGGCGAAGCTCCACAGCAGCAAGGCCCACTTGGGGTAGCCCAAGGGGAAGGCCAGCACCAGGTAGACATAAAGCAGCGGCGTGGCGCAGCCAAACAGGTGGATGTGGTTGAGCACCAACGCCTGGGCAAGGCAAAGGACGCACAACAGCGTCAGTCGGCGAAGCGTATCGATAGCCATTGTCTTCTTTTTAGTGGTGAACGCTGTGTCATTTCACGCTTATGCGCAGCGAGTCGCGCGCGGCGTTGAGCAGGCTGGCGCGCTCGGCCAGGGTTGAGTCGCTTACCACCAGCACGTCGCGCAGGTTGCCGAAGTCGGTGGAGAGCTGTACCTTAAGGCGGTACGACAGGCCGTCGCGCGAGTTGTAAACCTGCAGGATCTTGCCCACGGTGAGGCCGGCGGGGAAGATTGACGAGTAGCCGCTCGTCTCCACCCAGTCGCCGCGGCGGAAGCGTGCGTGGCGCGGTATGTCCTCCACGTAGGCCACGGTGGGGTCGCCGCCATACCAGGCGAGGTAGCCCACATGGCCACGGCGGCGTATGGTGCAGCTGATGCGCGACTTGAGGTTGAGCACCGGCATGACCACCGAGTAGCGGTCGGCCACGAGGTAGACTATGCCTACCACGCCGCTGCCGCAGGCCACGCCCATGTCGGGCTTCACGCCGTCAAGCCGCCCGCGGTCGATGGTCATGAGGTTATAGGGGCGGTCGAGCGTGTTGTCCACGACCTTGGCCGGTATGACGCTGTACTGCGAGAGCAGCCGCAGCCCGGCCCGCTCTGCGGCGGAGGTGTCGCGCGTCAGCTCGCCGTAGAGCCTTGACAGCTGGCTCACCTGGCGCTCAAGGTAGAAATTGCGCCGGGCAAGGTCTTCGTTGATGCTCGTGAGCGAGAAATAAGACTCTACCGCCGAGTTCCACTCGTACACCTTGCCCGCCACGGCGTTGGCCGTAGACACCCACACGCTGCCCTGGTAGGTGTTGTAACGGAACAGGAGCACCGCGCTGACTACCTCGAGCGCGACGAAAAGCAGCCAGTGGTTGTGCCTGGCGAGGAACTCCAGCAGGTTTCGCATTTCTTTCTTGTTATCAGCAAGCCACAGTCCGCAGGCCATGCACGGCATGGCCATGGCATGGACGGCGGACTGTGGGGCAGCCGGCGGTTGTCATCTCATGAGGAACGAGAAGCGGTCCACGTTCTTCAGCGCGATGCCCGCTCCCTTGGCCACGCTGTGAAGCGGGTCCTCGGCTATGTGGAACTTTATGCCTATCTTGTCGGCCAGGCGCTTGTCGAGGCCGCGCAGCAGCGCGCCGCCGCCGCTGAGGTAGATGCCGTTCTTCACGATGTCGGCGTAAAGCTCGGGCGGAGTGTTCTCAAGGGCTGAGAGCACGGCGTTCTCTATCTTGGCCACCGTCTTGTCGATGCAGTGGGCTATCTCCTGGTAGCACACCGGCACCTCCATGGGCAGGGCCGTGATGCGGTTGGGGCCGTGCACCACGTAGTCCTCGGGCGCTTCCTCGCCGAGATCGGTGAGGGCGGAGCCTACGTGTATCTTTATGCGCTCGGCCATGCGCTCGCTCACCTTCACGTTGTGCTGGCGGCTCATGTACTCCTGTATGTCGGCCGTGAGGTCGTCGCCTGCTATGCGGATGGAGTTGTTGCTCACGATGCCGCCGAGCGATATGACGGCGATCTCGGTGGAGCCGCCGCCGATGTCTACAATCATGTTGCCCTCGGGCGCCTCCACGTCGATGCCTATGCCTATGGCGGCGGCCATGGGCTCGTAGATGAGGTACACGTCGCGCCCGTCGGCGTGCTCGGCGGAGTCGCGCACGGCGCGCAGCTCAACCTCGGTGGAGCCTGACGGCACGCCGATGACCATGCGGAGCGACGGCGAGAAGAGGCGGCTGCCCGTATGCACCATCTTTATGAGCCCACGCATCATCTGCTCGCAGGCGGAGAAGTCGGCTATCACGCCGTCGCGCAGGGGGCGGATGGTGCGGATGTTGCCGTGAGTCTTCTCATACATCATCTTGGCCTTCTCGCCCACGGCTATCATCTTGTCCGTGCGGCGGTCGAGGGCCACGACCGAGGGCTCGTCGACCACTATCTTGTCGTCGCTGATGATGATGGTGTTGGCTGTGCCCAGGTCCATTGCTATTTCCTGGACGAAAGAAAAGAATCCCATTTGCTTAAATCCTGTTACTGAAATACGTAATCACTGCCGGTGCGACATAGCCCGCACGGTCAGGAGTTGAACCAGTTGTGTATGGCCGTGTCGTAGTGGCTGCTCACGCCGAAGGCGCGCCCGGCCAGCATCTTGCGCTCGGCGAGCGTGGTCTGGGCTCCGTTGCGGTTGAGAATGTCGAGCAGCACGGGGTATTCGGCCTTGCTCGGCACGATGACCACGTCGCCATAGTTCTTGGCCCCGGCGCGTATGAGCGATATGCCGCCGATGTCTATCTTCTCTATGATGTCTGCCTCGGCGGCGCCGCTGGCAACGGTGTCCTCAAACGGGTAGAGGTCTACTATCACGAGGTCTATCTCGGGTATGCCGTACTGGGCCATCTGCTCGCGGTCGCCCTCGTTGTCGCGGCGGGCGAGTATGCCGCCGAACACTTTGGGGTGGAGCGTCTTTACGCGGCCGCCGAGGATTGAGGGGTATGTGGTGACGTCCTCTACCTTCTGGCACTCGTAGCCCAGCGACTCTATGAAACTCTGCGTGCCTCCGGTGGAGAGGAACTTCACGCCTTCTGAATTGAGCTTGCGCAGCAGCTCGTCGAGCCCATCCTTGTGGAACACCGAAATAAGCGCAGTCTTGATCTTTTTCGTCTCAGCCATAAATCTTGATATAACGTTATATTTGATTCAGACTGCAAAGTTACGAAAAAGCCGCGACTAAGCAACACTTTTGCGGCGAAAAATGTTTTTCGCCGCAAAAGTGTTGACGGAGGCGCATGGAGCCACCGGAAGGCGGGCAAAGGGAACCGAGGGGGCTGGCAGCCTCATGGGGGCGACACGCGGGGCTGAAGCGGGCTTGACGGCCAAGGCGGCCGTGGATACGCATCTGCCAACTGCCATTGTTGTTATACGCGCGCTTCGCCATACGCGCCTCATGTCAAGATTCATTACCGGCAGGCATCCACGAATGCCATGCCGGTGCAACTCATTGGCTTAAAGCCAGTTGGGAGGACTAGCCTTGCCAGCCTGCGAAACTGGCCGTACAGGGTCGCAAAACGCACCGTATCACGGCATGGAACGGGCCGGACTGCACGGCAAAACGGGCGGCCGCGCTGCCGGAAAAGTGCGTTTGTAAACATAAATCGCGCCACTGGGAGGGCGTCATCACGTCGCCATGTGTACATAGCCATGGATATTGTTCCCTATGTTCGTTTTGTTTCGCAACCATAAAGCGTGTTTTACCAACGGCTTTGTATGATTATTGGTTTATCCGGCCACAAAAAAAGCCCATCCGGCGGATGCGCTTTAATGAGCTCGCTGCTAAAGTCCATTTTTCACAACGTAACATTTTGATGTTCAGCAGTGCGCTTTGAGTTTTGCCGCGGGCTCAGTTGACGTATTTCACTCTCTTGCCTGTACCCTTGGCCTTACAGCCATCTTCCGCACTTCTGTCGCAATGCGGCTTTCCGCATTATCAATCCTGACCAATACACAGAGAAAAGCAGGGCACGACCAGCACGGCAACTCGAAATCCGGCTGGGCCAACGGACGGTTTGGGCTTAACAAAAATCACCTGTTCCTTTTGTGCCACGGCTGACGTACATCATCCAGCTCGGGCGCACAGAAAGGGTACTGCCATGGCAAGCCAAACCGACATGGTTTGTATGGCCGCATCATCCTGGTGAGCACAAGGTGGGAAAGAGTTCAAGCAGAAACTGCCTGAACAAACAAAAACAAAGCCGCACGGTGCGCCATAAAGACGCAACCGCACGGCTTTCGTCATGACTTATTGCAGGCAAACATACATGCCGCTCTACGCACGATTACTTCTTGGTGAGGGTAAGAGCCTGCTTTGCTATCTCGTTCTCAGGGTCGATGGCAAGAATCTTGTTCCAGAATGAGGTGGATGTCTCCTTAGCGGCCGGGTCTTTCTCCATCTGCAACAGATAGTAGTAGCCAAGGTAACGGTAGCACTCCACGAGGCGGGCGTTGTCGGAAGCGGTCTTCTCGGCGCGCGGCTCTATCATGCTTACCACCTTCTCATAGTATGGCTTGGCCAAGCCTTCCTTGGTCTCGGGGTCAATGTACGAATTTACACGGGCACGCATGAAAGTAACGTACTCGAGTGCATCGGGGTACTTCTGCTCCATGTCGATGTACACCTGCTCGGCCTTCTTGAACATCTCGTTGCGTGTGGAATCCTTCAGGGTGTCGGCATAGTGGATGTAAATCTGGGCCAAGGCAGCGACATCGTTGGCCGAAGCGTTGCCAAGGGTCTTGAGGTAATCCTGGTAATACTTGATTGCGTTTGAATAGTCTTCCTTCTCAAGGTAGCAGTCAGAAAGCTGCTTAACCACTCCGGCGCGCTTCTCGTTGTTGTCGATTTCCTGCTCAAGAGCCTTGTGGTACATAGCTATGGCCTTGTCGTACTCCTTGTTGCCATTATAAGCGTTGCCATAATAGGTGTAGTCGAAGTAGGAGAACTTGGCACTGTCGGACTTGTTGAACAGTGCATCGGCATACATCAGCGCGTTGGTATAGTCCTTAAGCTCAGTGCTGTTGATAAAGGCAAGGCGGTTGAAGGCTGCGTCGCGCGGCATCTTGCTCAGTCCGAACTTTGCCACCTCGAGGCTCTCGGCATACTTCTGCGAGAAGTAATAGGCCATGGCGAACTCGGTGAGCTGGTGCTCGTCGAGGGCATTGCGGTCGGCCTTGGAATAGCTTTCGGCAGCCTGTGCAAACTCGTTGGAAACGTAATAGATGTGGCCGATCATGGCATCAACTGCTATGTCGGGGCGCTGGGCGCGAAGCTCCTCCAGACGGCCTACAGCCTCACTGGGGCTGATCTTGCGGTAAACGCTTGCGTACTTGTAGTATGCATCGGGATTCTTCGGGTCGAAGTAAATGGCCTGGTTGTAATACCCGGCTGCCTGCCCGCCGTCATTGTTGAGCGCGGCAATGTCACCAAGCAGAATGAACGCAGGGGCATACTTCTTGTTTGCCTTCATCGCGTACTCTGCATAAGTCAAGGCATTGACAGTATCCTTAATGTCAAGGAATGCGCGCCCCATGGCAACAAGCACTTCTTCGTTCTTCTTGTTCTTTTTGTAGATGGGCTTAAGCTGGTCTTCAAGGTCAGCCGGCTTGCTCTTTATCACTTTCGTTGCCGCCTCTATCGTGGCGGAATTGTCGTCCTGAGCCATTGCAGGCACGCCAAGTGCCAGCATGAATGTTCCAATAAATAAATACTTCAGTCTGTTCATATCAATTTAATTAGTCAAATTATCCAGATGCAATTCATCATGCGGACCTCAAGGCCCTGAAAAAGGGAACCGACAGGTACAAACGCACCTTGTCACTCTTCAGTAACATTAACTTCCCGTACAGTCATGACTCCCCGATAAGGCAGAAGCCCCGCCTTGAAGAAAATCCGCTGGCCACGGTGGTCGGCAGACATGAAATTTGCAAAGCCCCACGGCAAACCATGACGCGGGTCGTTAAGCAGGGCATATATGGTGCGCACGAGCGGATAGTTGCCATTCCACAAATAATACTGGTAAGGCTTCCAGCTGCTCTGGGGCGTGGCAGGATGTATCTTGCTCACACCCATGACGCGGATGTTTCGCTTGAAAGTAACATTGGTGGTGTCGCGCTTGTCGTTGAGCCAGTTTGAGCCAATGATGCCAATGGCATTAGGATGGCGCTCGACAAAATCGATTACCTCGGCCGACTTGTCTACGGCATAGATGTTAGGACTGTTAATGGGCTTGCCGCCAAGCAAAGAGTCGACACAATAATGCACTGTGCTCGACTGCTTGTTGTCAAAGGCAACCTCAATGCTGTCCAACTTTGAATTAGGGTATAGAGCCTTCCACTTTGCAACCTTTCCGCTTAATATCTGCTGTATGTCATGAACGGAAATGATTGTGTCTGGGTTGGAATTGTTGACAATCAACGCCAAACCGTCAAAAGCCAGTGGAATGGCAATGGGTTGGAAACGCCTTGCCTCAAGGTTTTCCTTCTCTTCCTTGGTGAAATTGCGCGAGGTAATTGCCAAATATACCTCCTCCTTCATGAGCATATTCACTCCGTCAAGCTCATTAGAATAAATCGGGGTAAGCTTGGCTTTGGGATAAACAAATTCAAATATCTCGCGCTGTTCGTCGATGATAGGACTGAAACTCTCATCAGAGACAAACTTGATTGTCCCTGATGAGTAAGTGTCAGTCCTTCCATTCTTAGGCTTGTCGTTGCAAGCAACGAACAAGCCTAAGATGAGAGTCAATCCAACAAAAGTGTTGAACGCGTCAATCTTCATTATTGTAGTCTGAATGTGACAGGCACAGTGTACTTAACACGCACGGGAGCACCATTCTGCTTACCGGGAATCCACTTGGGCATTCCCTGTACGACGCGCGATGCCTCCTTGTCAAGCGAGGGGTCAACCGACTTAACTACCTTCACATCGGTGATTGAACCGTCGCGCTCAACGACGAACGTCACAATGACGCGGCCTTGAACTCCGTTCTCCTCAGCGATGGTTGGGTATTTGATGTGGGTTGAAAGGTACTCGAACAGTGCGGCATCACCTCCAGGGAACTGGGGCATCTGCTCCACAACGTCGAACACTTTCTCCTCAACAGGAGCTTCCTGGGCGATAACCTCCTTGGCCTTGAGCACCTCGCCTGCTGCCTCATCGTTACCTTTCACATCGAAAGAACCGATGGCCACGGCCGTCTTGGCAAGCTCATCCTGAGACTTCAGCTCGTCCTCGGGGGCAACGTCCTCATCCTTCTTGATGACAGGAGCCGTGAACTTCACGGAGCTTTTAACCTTCTCCACGACCTTCTGCTCCATCTCAACCTTGACGGGTTCCTTGCGCTCAACCTTGGCCTCCTTCTTCTTTGCCAACTGCGAAAGCTCCACATCGGTCGTGATGGCAACTTTCTTTGGCATGGCGTTCTCAATGGCAACCTTGGCAATCACAATCAGAAAGATTGCAGCTATTGCCAGTATCACGGTCACCAAAGACCAGAAGTTACGCTTGCCTGTGTTCTTGCGAAGACGGTAAGCACCATAGGCTTGGTTTTTACCTTCAAAGACGAGATCGACCCAGCTATTGTCTATAAGATCTATTTTCGACATAATTCTACTTTTTTAATCTTCCTAAGCCATTGACTACTTTACTCCCTTTGAGGCGAGAAGCTTCTCATCATCGGGGCTAATCTTGTCAATGACATACTTACCAATGCTGCATATCTGCATCTCGTCGAGAGCCTCGACCATGTTGTTGTAGTTAGCCGTATCCAACGGCTTGATGATTATGGTCAAGGTAGGAATCTTCTCACCATTGATGTTACCTTTGCGCAGCTCATCAAGCTCCTTGTCGTACTGCTCGTCGGTCATCTTAGACCCGGGGGCCGTCTTGCGCTCGTCGAGCTTGGCCTTGGCCTGCATGATACGGGCCACTGGGTTGATGCCTTCCTCAGTGGTATGCTTGATAAGCACGTCACGGATTCCCTTGCGGCCCCAAGTAGTCTCTTTCACACACGAGGGGTCATCGTACTGCGGGATGCCTGCGACATAATAAATCTTGTCGTTGGCAGCGAGGTAAATCGTAATGGTATGCGAAGCCTTGGTGACAGACTTTTCCTCATCGGACAGCTTCTGGTCGTTGGCCGGCATGGTGAGCTGCATGGCCGAAGGCTTGCTAAGGGTAGTACAAAGCATGAAGAACGTGATAAGAAGCATCATCATGTCCACCATTGGCGTGAAGTCCACGCGGGTGTTCATTTTCTTCTGCTTGCTTTCTTTTTTCTTTGCCATGGATTATTCCTCCCCTTGTTTAAGATTCGTTATGAGTCTGTAACGGTTCTCGTTCAGATCCTGAAGCTCGGACATCATGGTCTTAACGACCTTGTAGGGTGTCTTCGCGTCACACTTTATCGCTATCGTCAAGTCTGGGTTAGCCTCCCTGGCGGCTTTTACCCATTCCTGGAACTCGCTCATGCCTCCGTCGATGCTGTCGGTGGGGATGCCGAGGGTCTTTATTGCCTCAGCCATCTTTTTTCCTTTTCGAGGTTGAGGTATTCGCCCAGGCTTCCGATAGGAGCGCCAAACATAGACTCCTGGCTGAAGTTCTTAAGCTGCTGGCTGTTGAAGGACAACCCGAACTTGTCTGCGATGGTCTGCAGCATGGCGTTCATGTTGTTCTTGTTCTCGGTGCCCAGGAATATCTTGCCGTCACCGCCGACAAGGATAGTCAGGACATCGTTTTCCGGCACCTTAGCTTCTGACACCGAGCTTGGCGTGTTGACTTGAATCGGCTCCGGCTGCAAGAATGTTGAGGTCAACATGAAGAAGCACAGAAGCAGCGTCATCACGTCAGACATAGGCGTCATGTCTATCCAGATGTCTTTTTTCTGTATCTTTATTTTACCCATTAGTTATGATTTAAAAGGTAAAACAATTAAATCTCGTCGGTGTGGTTAACGTCGTATGTAGCAGCTATTGTGTAACCTACCTCGTCGAGTGCGTATGTCAGCTTGTCTATCTTGTTGGTGAAGAAGTTGTAAACAACCACAGCAACCCAAGATGTTGCGATACCAGAAGCCGTGTTCACAAGGGCCTCAGAAATACCGGCAGACAGGGCCATTGAGTCTGCGCCACCGCCGCTTGACAGGGCCTGGAACGAACGGATCATACCCAACACAGTACCGAACAGAGCGGTAAGTGTACCGAGCGTAACGATGGTAGCAACGATAGGCAGGTTCATCTGCAGCGTAGGCATCTCCAGCTGGGTAGCCTCCTCGTGTGCCTGCTGTATCTTGGCTATCTTCTGTGCCTTCTTCATCGTGTTGTTGCTCTCAACGTCCTTGTAAGCGTTGATGGAAGCGGTAACGACGTTTGCCACAGAGCCGCGCATCTTGTCGCAGAGAGCCTGGGCCTCTGTGAACTTGCCCTGCTTGATGAGAGCCTTTACCTGCACGGTGAACTTGGAGAGGTTCATCGTACCGAAAGCGGAACGGAGAGCGAAATAACGCTCAACGCCAAGGCAAACCACGGTAAGGAACAACGTGAAGATAAGACCTACAACAGGACCTCCCTTGTATACGGTACCCATGAGGTCAGCCGGGTGGGCCGACTTGTCGCCGCCTACGAAGTGGCTGGCATCGCCGAGCACGAAGTAATAGAAGCAATATGCGATGATACAGCATATCACCATGATCCAGATAGCGTCCTTAATACCTCCGAACCCCTGTTTTTTCTTAGCCGGGGTCACAGCCTTTGTTGATGTTGCCATAATTGATTGATGTTTTTGTTTATTAATAATATGATTTTGTTTTTTAGCCTTGTTGTGCAGATTGCCTTATGCAATATCAGCCTGGTTAGAAAGTGGTTTTCGTTTCAATGCAGCAAAGATAATAAATATTACAGAGACCCATGCCGCGCTTAACATCTTTTAATCCAAATGTCACAAAAACCACTGCATTTATCAGTTTACAAGGTTCATTTCAGCCTTGCCAGGGCCTCCTTGATGCGCTTCATTGCCTCTATGATATTGTCCTCGCTGGTTGCATAGCTCATGCGGAAGCAGTCGGGGTCGCCGAAGGCGTCGCCGCCCACGGTAGCCACATGCGCCTTTTCGAGCAGGTACATGGCGAAGTCCGTTGAGCTTGAGATTGTTGTCTGCCCGTCGGACTTGCCGAAGAACCGGCTGCACTTCGGGAACACGTAGAAGGCTCCTTCAGGCACGTTGACCTCCAGGCCAGGTATATCTCCTGCCAGCTTGACGATGAGGTCGCGCCTGCGCTGGAATGCCTGCCTCATCTGCTCGACGCATTCCTGGCCCGAGGCGTATGCTGCCTCGGCTGCCTTCTGGCTCACCGAGCATGGGCCGCTGGTGTACTGCCCCTGCAGTTTGTTGCAGCCTTTCACTATCCACTCCGGGGCGGCGATGAAGCCGATGCGCCAGCCTGTCATGGCGTAAGCCTTCGACACGCCGTTTACAAGTATCGTGCGTTCTTTCATGCCCTCGAACTGTGCTATGCTCTCGTGGCGCCCTGTATATATAATGTGTTCGTATATCTCGTCGGCGAGCACGAACATATCCTCATGGCTCTTTATCACCCGTGCCAGCCCCTCCAGTTCTGCCTTTGAGTATACGCTGCCGGTAGGGTTGCTTGGCGAGCAGAGTATGAGCAGGCGTGTCTTTGGCGTGATGGCGGCCTCGAGTTGCTCGGGCGTAATCTTGAAGTTCTGCTCAAAGCCCGCGTTTACTATCACGGGCACACCGCCTGCGAGCTTGGCCATCTGCGGGTACGACACCCAGTATGGCGCGGGGATTATCACCTCGTCGCCGTCGTTGACAAGGGCCATGACCGTGTTGCATACGCTCTGCTTGGCGCCGTTTGACACAAGTATTTCGTTCACCCCGTAGTCCAGGCCGTTTTCGTTCTTCAGCTTTGCGGATATTGCCTTGCGCAGGTCTGGGTAGCCCGGCACTGGCGAGTATCTTGAATAGTTGTCGTCGATGGCCTTCTTGGCTGCGGCCTTGATGTGGTCGGGCGTGTTGAAGTCGGGTTCGCCTACGCTGAGGTTTATTACGTCGATGCCCTGAGCCTTCATCTCCGAGCTTTTCTGCGACATCGCCAGCGTTGCTGACGGCGCGAGCCTTTGCAAGCGGTCTGATAGTTGTGCCATGATTCTTTTCTTAATTTATCTGCAAAATTAGTTATTTTATTCTTTACTGGAAAGAAAATGCGTCGCTTTTTATCGTTTCGTCAATGAAATGTAACAAAAAGCTCCTCCGCCGTCACAGGTGTAGAGTGTGGCCCATGCGGTCTTTCTTCGTCTTGAGGTACTTGTAGTCATACTCGTTTGGCTCTACCTCGATAGGCACGTTCTCGATGATTTCCAGCCCGTATGCCTCCAGGCCCACGCGCTTCGTGGGATTGTTGGTGAGCAGCCTCATCTTGTGCACCCCGAGGTGGCGCAGCATCTGCGCCCCGCAGCCGTAGTCGCGCTCGTCGGGCTTGAAGCCCAGGTGCACGTTTGCGTCTACCGTGTCGAGCCCTTCCTCCTGCAGCTTGTAAGCCTTTATCTTGTTCATCAGGCCTATGCCGCGCCCTTCCTGCTGCATATAGATGACTACGCCCTTGCCCTCTTTCTCTATCATTTCCATCGAGCGGTGAAGCTGCTCGCCGCAGTCGCACCGCTTGCTGCCCAGGATGTCGCCCGTGGCGCACGAAGAGTGGACGCGCACGAGCACCGGCTCGTCGGCCTCCCACTGCCCCTTGATGAGGGCCATGTGCTCCAGCCCGCTGCTTCTGGCGGAACGGTATGAGGCGGAAGTGGCCGTGGGCTGTAGGCATGTCGACCTCCGTGCCTACCTCGATGAGCGACTCCGTGCGCAGGCGGTAGGCTATTATGTCCTTTATGGCTATTATCTTCAGCCCGTGCCTGTCGGCGAAGGCGCGCAGCTCCGGCAGCCGTGCCATGGTGCCGTCGTCGTTCATTATCTCCATCAGCGCCCCGGCCGGGTACAGGCCGGCCAGCTTGCAGAGGTCGATGGTGGCCTCGGTGTGGCCCGAGCGGCGCAGCACGCCGTGGTCTTGCGCGTACAGCGGGTTGATGTGGCCCGGGCGGCCGAAGGTCTGCGGGGTCGACGCCGGGTCGGCCAGTGCGCGAATGGTGGCGGCGCGGTCATGGGCAGACACGCCCGTGGTGCAGCCCTCGAGCTTGTCGATGGTCACGGTGAAGGGCGTGCCCAGCACCGACGTGTTGTCCTCCACCTGCCTCGGCAGGTCAAGCTCTGCGCAGCGGCTCATGGTTATGGGCGCGCAGAGCACCCCGCGGGCGTGCTTGAGCATGAAGTTCACGTCAGCGTGCGTTATCTTCTCGGCGGCTATTATGAGGTCGCCCTCGTTCTCGCGGTCCTCGTCGTCGACCACAATGACGAACTTGCCCTGGCGGAAGTCTGCCAGAGCATCTTCTATTTTGTCAATCCTGGTGTCTGCCATATTGTTTGCTTTATCATTGGTTCTTGCCGGTGCCCATCTCAGCTATGCGCGCCACTATGGCCTCGTTGGCGGCCCGTATGGCCCTGAGGTCGCGCAGCAGGCGCAGGCGGAAGCGCAGCATACGTATGTAGAAGAACAGGCCCACGGGCACCATGATGCCCACGGTGGCGTTGAGCCACCTCTGCCTGAACGGGCGCGTGTGCGCGTGCGTGGCCATGATGGGGTATTTGTTGAGCTCGGTGAGTATCACCTTGTCTTTCGTGTTCGACAGGTCTTCTATCACGCCCTCAAGCTCTGCGCTTATTTCCCTGATGCGCTGGTCGTCGCCTTCGCGGAAGAACACCTTGATGGGGTTGGGGGCGTGCAGCAGGTTGTGGCGGCGCGAGTAGTCGGTGATGTCGCGCGTTATTTTCTGCAGCAGGCCTGCGTCGGCGGCGTAGTCGGGGTCGCTGATTATTACTTCCTTGCGGTATACGTGGCGTTTCAGCCTGAGCCCCAGCGCGGAGTAGAGCAGCGAGCGGTAGAGGTCGATGTTGAACACCACCGAGTCGTTGTTGGCCTTGTAGGTGAAGAACACGGCCAGCGGCGTGAGCACGGCCACGGAGATGAGCTTGCCGAACCACACCGTCCACACGCCGTCGCGGGCCATCTTCATGCCCGAGTTGTCGAAGATGAAGTATACGATGAACACCAGCACCGATATTATGACCGGCACGCCCAGGCCGCCCTTGCGTATGATGGCCCCGAGCGGCGCCCCTATGAAGAAGAAGATGACGCACGAGAGGGCCAGCGTCACCTTGCCAATGGCCTCTATCTGGTGCATCCTCACGTTGCGGTTGAGCCCTTTCATGTAGTCGCCCTTCATGTCGAGCTCCGAGGTGTACATCTGCACGTTGTTGAGCGCGGCCTTCACGGCCTGCTGCCTCTGCTCTGGCGCGCTGCGCAGGTAAAGGGAGTCGAGGTTGAGCGTGTCGGCCATGGCTGCGGCCAGCGCGCGGGCCGAGTCTTCACGGCTCACGTCGGGGCGGCGGAAGGCCGTGCGCCTTGAATCCTCAAAGAACGAGCGCCCCACGCTGTCGTTGAACTGCCTTATCGAGTCGAGGTCGTGTATTATCTTGCCTATGCTCTTTGTCTTCGCGTCGGCGGCTATGCCGGCCACGTCGGCCATGCTGAAGCCGCCGTCGAAGTCGAGCACTATCTGCTTCGTGCCGAAGGTCTCGCGCCTGTAAGGCACGCTCGCGCTGCCCGCCAGGTCCTGCGACTGCATGTTCTCGAACCACTCGCCGCTGTAGAGCGTCAGCAGCAGGTGCTTCTTCTCGGCGGTAGACTGCAGGCGGCCCGAGTCGGCCAGGATGATGGCCGCGTCCTCGTAGCTGCCGTTCATGCGGTATATCATCACGCCGTAGAGCATGCCGGTGCCTACCACCTTCTTCTGCACGTAGAGGTTGCAGTTGGGTATGCCGTCGTAGAATATGCCCTCGGGTATCTCCAGCTCGGGGCTTTTCTGCTTCATCGACAGCAGCAGCTGGCTGAACGACTTGTTGGCGTCGGGGCCTATGACGTTCTGGAAGTAAAACGAGCAGCAGGCTATCATGCACACTATCACTATGAGCGAGCGCATGGCCTGCATGAGCGATATGCCGGCCGCCTTGATGGCCGTCAGCTCCGAGCTCTCGCCGAGGTTGCCGAAGGTGATGAGCGACGACAGCAGTATGGCCAGGGGGAAGGCCTGAGGCATGAGCATCAGGCCCATGTACCAGAAAAACTGCGCCAACACTTCCACCGAGAGGCCCTTGCCTATCAGCTCGTCGACATATCGCCACAGGAACTGCATCATCAGCACGAACTGGCAGATGAAGAACGTTCCGAGGAACAGCAGGCCGAACTGCTTGGCAATGAATATGTCTAACTTCTTTATGCGGAGCATCGTTTGTCGTGCCGCTCTATGCTTGCAGCATTCCAACCTGCAAAGTTAGCACAAAAAAGTCAGAGTGGGCATGGTTTTGCCGTTTTTTGCAGTTTTTTGCAGTCGCGCCGCCAGCCCGTCAAAGCCCGCTCACGCTGTGCAGGCGGCTGAGGTTGCCGCTCCACAGGCAGCGTATGCTGTCTTCCTCGTCGGCGTCGGCAAAGTCTGTTATCACCAGGGCCAGGCTGCCGGTGTGCTCGCTCTGGCTTATCCTCATCTCCCAGTACTCGTCCTCGCCGTGGTCGGCCTCCCAGCGCAGGCGCAGATAGCTGAACTTGCGGCTGGATATCACGTGCGACACTTTCACGTCGTGCGCCCGCCAGCTCTCACCCCAGGTGAATGTCATCGTCGGCCCGTCTTCCGACACGCTGTCGGCCACCCACTTCTGCAGCCCCGCGGCGTTGCCTATCAGCTTCCACACCATGGCGGGCGACTTGGCCGCCAGCGGGTATTCAATGGTAATCCTCTTCCGTTCCATATCAGGGTTGTTATTTATTAATAATATGTGTATGGCTCGTTGGCTGCCACAAAAATATATTTTTCGTGCAAAAAACCAAATAAAATCGTGATAAAGTTTTGTGAATTAAAAAAATTAGGCTACCTTTGCACCCGCAAACAAGCGATGGCGGGATAGCTCAGCTGGTTAGAGCGTCGGATTCATAATCCGGAGGTCGTGGGTTCGGGTCCCACCCCCGCTACATCGACATAAAGGCAATCGGTATGCGCCGGTTGCCTTTTTTTCATTGCCCAGGCCCGGCGGCGGGCCCGAGCCGCACGGCGCGCTTGGCGAAATCTTTTTACAATGCCCACGGCAGCGGCAGGGCGGGCCTGCCAAACGGCCCATGCCACACGGCAAGGAGGCCGGTTTCGCCTTCCAGAACGGGCCTTCCTGCAAGCCAAGACAACCCTTGCCGGCAACCCGCTGGCACACAGCCACTTGCGCGCGCCCCGCCGGCAGCGCGTCGCGCCGCCATTTTCCTTACAAAAGCCCATGCCTGCCGCCTGCAGGGCAAAGCCCCGCCCGGCCAGCCCGGACGGCAGGAGGCAGGGCCAAACGCAGGGAGGCGGCCTCGGGTATCCCCCGGAGCCGCCTCCCTTTCCGTCTTTGCAAAGGCGTATTATGCGTTTGCAGTGTTTGTCCTCTTCTCCTTGATGCGGGCTTTCTTGCCGGTGAGCTTGCGCAGATAGTAGAGCTTTGCGCGGCGCACCTTGCCGATCTTGTTCACCTCGATGCTGTCGATGTTGGGCGACTCGAGCGGGAAAATGCGCTCAACGCCAACCGTTCCAGACATCTTGCGCACCGTGAAACGCTTCTTCTCGCCGTGGCCGCAAATCTTGATTACCACTCCGCGATAGAGCTGTATGCGCTCTTTCGTACCCTCGATAATTTTGTAAGCGACAGTGACAGTGTCTCCCGCCTTGAACTTCGGGTGCTGCTTGCCGGTTGCAAATGCTTCCTCAGCAACTTTAATCAAATCCATTTCTTGTATAATTAAATTTGTTCTTATCGTTCCGGCGCAACATAACAGGCAACACGTTACTTCCTGACAGCGATTACGCGGGAAAGCGGCTGCAAAGTTACTACATTTTGCCGACACTGGCAATTTTGCCGTTCTTTTTTTTGCCCGTTACCACGTTTTTGGCTAATTTTGTGGCTGTTACGCGCCGGCGGCGGGATTACTGACAGCAGCAACCCCCGCCGCTGAGACGCAACAGGCACTTAACAGCATAACTACATGGCAAGGAAAACACTTCTGCTGGCCGCGCTCATGGCGGCCATGGCGCAAACGGCAGCCCCGCAGGTCTGCAAGGTGGCCGGAGTGGAGCGCACGCGCCTGCTCGTAGACAGCCGCTACGACGTTGCCCCCGACCCGGCCACGGAGGCATTCATGCGCCACTACGCAAGCGTGGTGGACAGCATCATGAGCCCCGTGGTGGGCCGCACGGAGGCCGAGCTTAACGCGGGCAGGCCCGAGAGCCCGCTGTCAAACCTGCTGGCCGACATACTCATGTGGGCCGCCAAGGACTATGGTGAAAGCCCCGCCATGGCCGTATACAACATGGGCGGCATAAGGGCGGCGCTGCCCGAGGGCGATGTCACTTACGGCGACGTGCTCGAAGTGGCACCGTTTGAAAACAAGATATGCTTCCTTACGCTCACCGGCGAGGCGCTGATGCAGCTCTTCGGCCAGATGGCGGCGGTGGGAGGCGAAGGCGTGAGCCACGGCGTGGAGCTGGTGATAACGCCCGGGGGCAAGCTGAAGAGCGCGCGCCTGGGCGGCAAGGCCGTAGACCCTGCAGCCTCATACCGCATAGCCACCATCGACTACCTGGCCGAGGGCAACGACAGGCTGGAGGCCTTCAAGCTGAAGACACGGCTCAACGCACCACGCGAAAAGCAGAACGACACGCGCTTCATAATCGCCGCCTACTTCCGCGAGCTGGCCTCGCGGGGCGAGGCCGTGAGGGCGCGGGTGGAAGGAAGGATAAGGGTTGAACGCTGATTGAAGAGGTATGAAACACAGACTTTATATAATGTGTGCGGCCATCGTGGCCGCCATGGCAGCATGGGGGCAGCAAAAGCTCGTCATACTGCACACCAACGACACCCACAGCGCCATAATGCCGCTGAGCCGCAACCTCGGCGACACGCTGCTGGCAGGGCGCGGAGGCTACCTGCGGCGCATGGAACTGGTGCGGCGCGAGCGCGAGGCCGAGCCTGGGTTGCTGCTCTTCGACAGCGGCGACTTCTCGCAAGGCTCGCCATACTACACCCTCTTCAAGGGCGACGTGGAAGTGGGGCTCATGAACATGATGCGCTACGACGCGGCCACGCTGGGCAACCACGAGTTCGACTTCGGCCTCGACAACCTGGCGCGGCTGCTGCGCAAAGCCCGGTTCCCGGTGGTTTGCGCCAACTACGACTTCAGCGGCACACCCCTGGAAGGCCTCGTCAAGCCCTACGTGGTGATAGAGCGCGAGGGGCTGAGGGTAGGAGTGTTCGGACTGTCGCCACGGCTTGACGGGCTTGTGGCTAAGGAGAACTACGGCGGAGTGGTATACAACGACCCCGTCGAAGCAGCCCGCAAGGCGGTCAAGGCGCTGCGCTCAGGCGAGCGTTGCGACGTGGTGGTATGCCTTTCGCACCTTGGGTGGGCGCAGGCTCAACCCGACATCGACGACAGCACGATGATTGCCGGCACGCGAGGCATCGACCTCGTGCTCGGCGGCCATTCGCACTCATATTTCGAAAAGCTTGAATATGTAAGGGATGCCGACGGCCGCAGCGTGCCGGTAGACCAGAACGGGAAGCACGGCGTGTTCGTCGGGAAGATGGAAATGTCACTCAAAGTAGAAGGTAAGCACGAACATCTTTGAATGGCCCGCGCTCACCGAGTTGGCGTAAGCCCTCATGTTAGGGTCCTGCAGGCTGTTGGCGTGGTCGCGGTCGAGCGCGTTTGAGAGGCTGTAACAGAACTTCAGCTCGGGTATAAGCTTGAAAAAGCGCAGGTAAAGGTCACAGCCTACGCCTACTTCAATGAACGTGTCGTAACGCTTCAGGCGCACATAATCCTGCTCACCGCCCGTAAGGTTGATCATCGGGTTGACGCCGGCCAAGACGTAAGGGCGGTAGTTGTTGAAGCGCTGCGCACTGAATTTCAGGTCTACGGGCAGCGAAATGTAAGTGTTCTTCAGGTCTTGCGTCTCGCGGTGAGGCCGCCCGTTCTCGTCGGTCTGGCTGAGGTTGATGAAGCGCAGGTGCTTTGCTCCGAAGTGCATCGTAGGCGTGAAACGCACCGAGAGGTGCTGGCTGAGCCTCAAGTCGGCCAATACGCCTACGCTGAAACCGGGGTTCCAGCGGTCGGCGTCGCAGAGTATGAGCTGCTCTTGCTGCGTTCCGTCGGGGGCGGCGACCATCTGCGGCCCCACGTTCTCAAGCTCTATGTCTTGCAGGTGCATCCCTACAAGTATGCCGAAGTGGAGCGGGCGCAGGTCAATATAAGGCTTGTTTTGCGCAATCCTTTCCTGGGCCATGGCCCCGAGCGAAGCGGCCAAGGCCATGACAAGAGCCACTGTGTACTTTATCTTCATATTAGAATAACGCTATTTTTCGCCGCTTAGTATGTCGCCGCTTATTTCGACAATGTATAAATAAGGTAAAAAAGCGCGCCAAAAGTTGGTACGTTACGAATTAATTGGTACTTTTGCATACCAAATTTTAGGTATTAATTCATTAAAAAAATAGTATTATGGCTTACGTAATTAATGACGATTGTATCGCATGCGGTACATGTATCGATGAGTGCCCGGCTGGAGCTATCTCTGAGGGCGAGAAGTATTCAATCAATCCCGATGCCTGCACAGAGTGTGGCACGTGCGCTGACGTTTGCCCGTCAGAGGCAATTCATCTTGGCTAATCGGACATTCATTGAATCGAGATAACGGGGATTCCCTTGCGGGAGTTCCCTTTTTTTGTGCCTTCCTGTGAAAGACGGCACCCTGCCGGCTGCCACCCGCCATGCCTTTCAGCATGGCAGTGGCTGCCAATCAACGCTCCGCCTTGTCGCCACGATAGTTGGTCGAGCCATCGGCATCGCCGTGAATGGCATCGCGAAACGACTCCCAGTCCTGGAAACCGGCCAGCAGCGACAGTCTGTCGAGCGTCTCGCGCTTCGGTTTTTCCAAGCCTTTCAGGTAGTTGCCCAGCTTATCCAAGGCCAACGCACGCATCGGCTTCTTCACCACGTTCTTCTCTATGGCCTCGCAGAGCTTGGCCAGTTCGCGTTGCAGATTTTCCATGACATCATCTCCAAAAGCCCCTTCGCTGCCCTGCAACGGCAGAAGCCGGCATCGGCCACGCCGCCTGCATCAGGCTAAGGCGGTGCAAAGATAACGCAAATTAACGGAAACGAACGCAAAAAAGTATTTAAATTTCGTGTCAATCGCCATGCTCCTGCACTGCAGCGCGCACCATTCAGCCACCTGCAGTGGACGGGGCCGCGGGCATTAAGCTCAGAATCGCAACTTGCCTCCGCTGTAGAAGTTAACAAGGGCAGCCTGGTAGAGACATTCGTAACGAGCCTGGGCAAGGTCGCTCTGCGCTTTCATCAAGCTGTTTTTCACCTCGTTGAACTCCGTCATCGTGGCTTTACCGTTCTCGTACTTTGCCTCCATGAGCCTAAAAGCGTCCTCACCGCTGCGCAATGCCACCCGGCAGCTCTCATATTTCGCGCGCCCGTTGCGGGCATTCTGGCAGGCTGTCTGTATCTCCTTGTACAGGTTCTTCCTTACGTTCTCAAGCTGCAGGGCCTGCGTATGGCGCTCTATGCGCGCCGAGCGCACGCTGTTGCGCGTCTGGAAACGGTTGAAGAGCGGCACCGTGAGGTTAAGGCCGACGTACTGGCTGAAGTTGTTGCGCATCTGGCTGCCGAAGTCTGCCGCGGCATATCCCGACGTTTTATAGTAATTGGTACCCAGTCCGGCAGACAGCGACAGCTGCGGATAGAACGCCGACTGCGCCACTTTCACGCTGTACTCGGCCCCGCGCAGGCGCAGCCGCTCTGCCTTCACCTCGGGCATGAGGCCGACGGCATCGGCATAAACGGCATCTGCCGACGGCACTTCTGCGGCGAGCCACCCTGCCGAAGCCGTGTCGGGAACGGCTATGGCGAATCCCTCTGCCGACCGAAGCTCCAACAGTTGCGAGAGCGTGAGGAGCGAGAGGCGGCGGTTGCCGTCGGCCTGCGTCGCCATGAGGCGGCTCTGCGCCAGCGTGGCCTCCTGCTGCGACAGCTCTGCCTCGCTCGCCTTGCCGTGCTCCTTCATTGCCCGCAGGCGCACGGCCTGCATGGAGTCGATGGCCACCTGCCGCCTCGCCACGGCGAGCACCTCCATGTCGTAGAGGGCCTGCACGTAAGCCTGGGCCACCTGTATGCCCACGTCGTTGCGCGCCTTCTCCAGGTCTGCCGTGGCCGCATCGAGGTTCAGGCGGTCCAGCCTTATCGAGTTTGTTATCCTCAAGCCCGTGAACAGCGGCATGCTTGCCCCCAGCGAGAACGACGTGCTGCTCGTGTTAGTGTTGGTGTACGTGTTGTCCTCGGTAAGCCCGCGGCCGAACGAGAAGTTCTGCCCTGCCGATGCGTCGACCGAAGGCAGGCGGCTCCAGCGGTCGGTGTTGAGCTGGATGTCGCGCTGGGCGCGCTGGTTTTCGCTCTGCCTCACGCCGACATTGTGCTCCACTGCGTAGTCGATGCACTCCGCCAGCGTCCACACCTTGCCCCCGTCGGCGGCATCCGCCTGCTGCGCCCGCACCCCGGCTGTGCCGGCAATGAGCGCGGCAGCCATGAATATCATGCCTTTGCCTGTCATAGTCTGCCCTCCTTTCAGTTATCGTCAGTGGCCACTTGCTGCGGCCCGCGCACCGTGTCGCCAGCCTTCAGCCCGCTCTTCACCTCAATGTTAACGCCGTCGCTAAGCCCGGTCTGCACGCTGCGGCGCACGTAAGCGCGCTCCTTGCCCTCGCCGCTGGCCACGTATACCAGCGTGGAGTCGCCGCTGAACTCTATCGCGCTCTCAGGCACGGTCAGCACGTGCTTGGCCTGGGCGAGCACAATCTCGGCGTTGGCGCTGTAGCCCGAGCGCATCTGCCCTCCATCTTTGAGGCTCACCGCCGCCTTTATCTCAAACTGGTTGGCCCCGTTGTTCTCCACGGCCTTGGGCGAGATGTACTCCAGCGTGGCGTCGAACGAAAGGTTCTCAAGCGCGCCTACGGTTATCTTCATCGGCATCCCCGGCGCAAGCCGGCCCACCTCCGTCTCGTCTACGTTGCCGCGGAAGATGAGGTCGCCCATGTCGGCCACCGTGGCTATGGTAGTACCGTCGTTGAACGTGTTGCTCAGGATTACCGAGTTTCCCACCTTCACCGGTATGTCGAGTATCACGCCGGCGATGGTCGAGCGTATGAGGGTGGAGCTGGCGCTGGCATTGTCGCGCGAAATGCCGTCGCGCACCACCTGCAACGCGTCTTCGGCGGCGGCCATCTCCTCGCGTGCCTGCTCCACGGCCTGCTTCACCTTGTCATACTCCTCGTCGCTCACAAGGCGTTGCCTGTACAACTCTTTCTCGCGGTTGTAGTCGGTCTCGGCCTGCCTCAGGTTGATGCCGGCCAGGCGCACGCGGCTCTGCGCCGAGCTGAGCTGGCTCATGTCGGGTATCACTTTCACCTTGGCTATCACCTCGCCGGCCTCCACCCTGTCGCCCGGCTCCTTCATTATCTCGCTTATGATGCCGCTTATCTGCGGCTTCACGCTCACCTCGTCGCGCGGCTCTATCTTGCCGGTGATGATGGTTGTCTTGCTTATGTCGCCCACGGTGGCCTTCAGCTCGGTGTAGACCACCGGTTGCGGGCGCGACTTCTGGTAGAGGAACACGAACGTCCCGATGAAAGCCAGGGCAGCCACAGCCCCGACAATGACCCTTGAGTACTTCTTCATATCTGGTTTCTTTTTAGTTTTCTATGGGAGTTATGGGAGAACCGGGAGGACTGGGAGAGCGCCTGCCCCACGCCACATCGCGCAGCCCATTTTACCTTTTTACTTTTTTACTTTTTTACTTTTACATCACTCTTCTCGCATGGCGTCGACCGGTTTCACCCGCATGGCGCGCCAGGCGGGTGCCAGCCCGGCCAGTCCGCCGAGCAGGCAGAGCATGGCGGCCGCCCCGGCCGCCGTGGCAAAACCTACCTGGAAGTGTGCCGCCGCCACGCCGTCGGTGGTGTTGGCCAGCTCCAGCATCTGCAGCATGGCCACGGCCAGCATTATCCCGGCCATGCCCGCCACGGCTGTCAGGGCCACGCTCTCGGCCACTATCTGCCCCATTATCATTCGCGGCGTGGCCCCTATGGCGCGGCGTATGCCTATCTCCGAAGTGCGCTCGCGCACGGTAACCATCATGATGTTGCTCACACCGATGGCCCCGGCCAGCAGTGTGCCTGTGCCTACGAGCCACACGAGGAAGTTCACCCCGCTGAAAAGGTTGTCGAGCATGGCGAAGAGCACCTCGGTGTTGAACACCATCACGCCCTGCTCGTCGGCCGGGTCTACCCGGTGCGCCCGCGCCACCACGCTGCGTATGCGCCCCGCCAGACTGCTCATCACCACGCCCGGGCGGCCCGTCAGGGCTATGATGTCCACCTGCGAGCCACGGTTGTAAGCCCTCTGTACCACGGTTATCGGCACGCTTATGCTCTCGTCGGCCGGGCCGCCTATGCTTATGGAGTTGCCCGTGCGGAAGTCCACGCCCACTATCTCGTAGTACACGGAGTCGATGCGCAGCGAGCGGCCACAGGGGTCGCCCCCGCCGGGGAAGAGGTCGTCGTAAACGTGCTTGCCTATGACGCACACCTTGCGCCCCTGCTCCATGTCGAGCAGGTTGAGGTAGCGCCCATAGCGTATCTTAGGCACGAGTATCCCTGCGTATTCGGGCGTCACCCCCGACACGTTGCACTCCGACGTCAGCTCGCCGTTGACCGCCGTCTTGCCCCCGGCGAAGAGCAGCGGCGCCACCTTGTCGAGCTGCGTCAGGCCGGCCAGCCGCTCCACGTCGCGGTAGTCCATGCTCCAGCGGCGGCCCTTGGGCAGCCCGCTGTATGCCTTCGACGTGGGTTGCGCCCACACCATGGCCGAGTTGGTGGCAAAACCGGCGAAGTTGTCCTGCAGCAGCTGGCGCAGCCCGCCGCCCCCGCCTATCAGCACCACGAGCATGAACACGCCCCAGAACACGCCGAACCCCGTCAGCAGGCTGCGGCTCTTGTTGCGCATGAGCGAATCGAACACCTCTTTATAATTCATGATTCACAATCCTTGATTCTTTTTCTTGCACGCCCGGGGCAGCAGATTTTGTCAAACCTTTTTACCCCGCTGCGTGTTTACAGCAAACGCCTGGTCCTCAATGCGTTGCGCCCGCTGCGTGTTTGCTGCGCGAAACGGGCGGTTTTACCGCGCCATCCGGGCTGTTTTGCATGGCCGGGAAGCCTGTTTCGCGGTGCGGAACGCCCATTGCGGCGTTCGCGCCCGGCCTTTGTAAGCATTGTTTACCGGCTGCGGCACATATCCGCCGCACCGTATCCGCCATGGGCAGGCGGCAGGCTCAGCTCTCCTTCAGAGCCTCTATGGGCCTTACTCGGGCAGCGCGCCGCGCCGGCACCAGCCCAGCCAGAGTGCCGGCGAGCACCATCACGAGCGTGGCCTCGACGCAAACGTCGATGCCCACGGTGGGGTTGACGAACATAGTGGCGCGGAAGAGGCCCGTGTCCACCTCCGTGCGGCCTATCGTGGCGTTCATGTACTCGTTGGCGGCTATGCCGCAGAGCATCCCGACGTAACCGAACACGGTCGTGATGACCACGCTCTCTATGATGATGAGCCGCAGTATGGCCCATGGCTTGGCACCTATGGCCTTGCGTATGCCGAACTCCCGCGTGCGCTCGCGCACCGTGATGAGCATTATGTTGCTCACGCCCACCACGCCGCTGAGCAGCGTCAGCAGGCCCACCACCCACAGGGCGGTGCGCAGTATGGCGATGCCCCGCGCCATCTGTATGTTGTCCATGAAGCGGTTCCAGAGCCTCACGGTGCTCCCGTCTGACGGCGCGGCGCGGTGGTTGAGGTTGAGCTTGGCGCGGTAGTCGGCCTCGAAGGCGCGGTTTTGCCCCTCGGTCTCAAGCCCGCCGAACGTGAACTCTATGTTGCCCACGCGGTCGCCGCTGCCGTAGATGGCGCGCACTGTGGTGTAAGGGGCAAAGGCTTCGTTGGCCTGGTGCATCCCGTCGCCCTTGTATATGCCCACCACGAGCCACGCCAGGCCGTCGGCGCGCACGTGGCGGCCCAAGGCCCGGCCCCTGCCCTGCGTCAGCTCGCGTGCCTGGTCCTCGCTGATCACAAGCACCTTTCGCCGCTCGCGCATGTCTATGTCGTTGACGTAGCGGCCCGCCAGCAGCTCGCGCTTGTTTATGCGTGCGTCTTCGGGGTACACGCCCGTGACGCTCTGGTCCGTCATGTACTCGCCTCCGAGCGTCAGCGTGAGGCCGCGCTGCTGGTAGACGGCGGTGAGCTCGTCGACCACGTGGCCGAAGGCGGAGCACGTGGTGGCCATGTCAAGGTCGGCAAGCCTGATGCTGCGGCCCTTGTCAAGCCCGTCGTAAGGCACCGACGTGCGCCCCCCGAAGGCCTTCATCGAGTTTACCAGGTAGCGGTCGGAGCTTTGCATCTGTGCGTTTATCAGCCCGTTGCCAGCCCCAAGCAGGAAGATCAGCATGAAGATTCCCCACGCCACGGAGAAGCCCGTGAGCGCGGTGCGCAGTTTGTTGCGCCTCGCCGTGGCCCATATTTCAGTCAGTATCTCGCGCATTGCGTCATGTTTCGGGTTGTCATTTCATCAGTCCGCCCGCGCCGAAAGGCGAGGCGTGGTGGTCGCGGTTGTCCTCAACGAGGCCTATCACGCCGTCCTTTATGTGCACTATGCGGTTGGTCTCGTTGGCCACGCCGCTCTCGTGGGTAACGACAACGATGGTCATGCCCTCGCGTTCGTTCAGTTCCTTGAGCAGTTCCATCACCTCCACGCTCGTCTTGGAGTCGAGCGCGCCGGTCGGTTCGTCGGCCAGTATCAGGCGGGGGCGTGTTATCAAGGCGCGGGCTATGGCCACCCGCTGCCGCTGCCCGCCCGACATCTCGCCCGGATAGTGCTCCGCCCAGGCGGCAAGGCCCAGCCTTTCGAGGTAATCCATGGCCCGGCGGCGGCGCTCGCGGCGGCCTACGCCTTGGTAGTAGAGGGGCAGCTCGACGTTCTCCACGGCCGTCTTGAAGCCTATGAGGTTGAACGACTGGAACACAAAGCCAATCATCCTGTTGCGGTATTCGGCTGCGCGGGCCTCGCTCAGGTTCCATATCAGCGTGCCGCCGAGACGGTATTCGCCCGAGTCGTAGTTGTCGAGTATGCCCAATATGTTGAGCAATGTAGACTTGCCCGAGCCCGACGCGCCCATTATCGACACGAACTCGCCGCTCTCCACGCTGAGGTCGATGCCCTTGAGCACGTGGAGCGGCTGCGCCCCGTGGTAGGTCTTGTTCACGTCTCTGAGTTCTATTACCTTGTCCATCATTCTGTTTTTATGTGCCGCAGCCCGGCTTCCGGCCCCGGGCAAAGGGCAAGGGGCCGCCGGTTTCGGGCTTGTTCACGCTATATAGACGCTGAAGCAGGCCGGAATGTTGCACCCGCGGCCGTTTTTTTTCGATGGAAGCCGAAATCTCAGTCACAAGTCTTCGCCCTCCTGCCAGGCCTTCGTCACCTCGTCGATGCCTATGCCGAGCAGCCTCATGTCGCGGAACACGGAGGGCAGCGTGCGCCCCATGAACTCGCTGCGGCGGGCCTCCAGGATGCCCTCGCGCGCCCCGGGGGCGACGAAGTAGCCCAGCCCCCGGCGGTTATATATCACCCCCCGGCGTGCAAGCTCGTCGTAAGCCTTCACCGCTGTGTTCGTGTTCACCTGCAGGAGCACGGCGTATTCGCGCACGCTCGGCACGCGGTCGTCGGCCCGGTAGGTGCCCGCCAGTATCTCGTCGCACAGGCGGTCGGCCATCTGCAGGTATATTGCCTTGTCTGGATTGAACGTCGTCATAGGTTGAACCATTTGTGGTTGGTTATCTGCATGCGGCAGAAGAGGCGGTAGCTGAGCCTGTAGAGGGCGGCAATGGCTGCCAGGGAGAGCAGCAAGACAACCGCCGCCATGAGCGAAGAGTAGCTTATGGCCTGCGTCATGCACTTGAACAGGTTTATGCCCAAGGCTCCGTCGAGGTAAGCAAGGAGCATGAAGGCGAGCACGGTCAGCGCCACCGGCCAACGCCTGAAGAACATTCCGCCTAGCAGGAAGAACGCATGGGTAGCCAGCAAGAGCAGCAGCACGCACACCGTGTAGGCCGCATCGTCGGACGATGTGAACGCACGGCGGATGGCACCGTCGGCAAAGAGCCTCCCGGCGAAGTCGGCCGTAACCGACCAGAACGACCCTTTCACTCCCCCGGTCACCAACAGTGCCACGGCCATCTGTACGAGGTCGGCCACGGTTATGGCGCAGACGGCCACTACAACAAGCCCCACCGTGGAGAGGAGGTAGCGCGAAAGGAACTTCTCAAGCTGCGTGGCGGGCAGCGCCATGCAGGCCATGGCCTTGCGGCGGTTGCCGAAAGGCAGGCCGGCCATGCCCGGACCGGCCACGGCTATGGCAAAAATGGCTGTCAACCCCATCGTGGCAATGCGCTCGGCGCCGCCTTCGTCGAAATGGAGCACATCCCTGTTTGCCGTCACCCCGACCAGCCACGGAAGGTAAACCATGGCCAACAGGCCCATCACAAGGAACGAAACAACCACTGCGGTGTGCCTGTTGGCCACCATGTCCCAGCGCAGCAAGCGCAAGAAACGCTTTACACTAAACACTCTTTCCATAGTTTCCACTCATTATATTATATGTTTATCCACTTCCGCCCCACCAGCTGCATACGCCTGTACAGGCGGTAGGCCACGGCGTAGTCTGCCACGATGAGCACGGGCAGCACCGCCGCGCTCACTTCGAAGAAGGCGAAGGGTATCGGCCCACGGAAGAAAGGGTACGTCAGAAAGGCAAGGACTGCCCAGCAGACTGCCAGCACTATGGTGGTAATCACTAATTGGTAGCGGCTGAAGAGCACCGACCCTACAAGCATCAACGACTGGAGCCACACGAAAGCCACTATCCCATAGATGCCCAAAACGACGTTGCTCGCGCCCGGCTCAAGCTCGCGCGTGAACGGCTCGGCTACCTCATGGGCCAGCCGTTCGGCAAAGAGCGCGAAGACGGAGTGCAGCCCTCCGTTGGTGCCTACGATGAGGCAGAACACGAAGTGGAGCGCATCGGCCACGGCCACCGCCGCGACAAGAAGGGTGCCAACGCCCACCGTGACCTGCAGGCAGCGCGCCACGAACTTCTCCAACGGCGTGGCCGGGAGCATGAAGCAGGCAGCACGCCTGGCCTTGTCGCCCAGGCCAAAGGCCGTGAGCGACGCCCCGCAGACCATGGCGAACACAAAAGCGGAAACGGCAAAGTCTGCCTTGTCTTCCATGCGGGCCTCATCCGTCAACACGACGAAGTCGCCACCGACATTCCGCGAGGACATGACAAACGCCATCAGCAGTATCAACGCCGCTGCGCACATCCCCGTAATGTAGCCGCGCCAGCCTGTCGCCACATCCCAGCGGAGCACCTGCGCCAACCTGTTGAAACTGAAACCGCACGTCATGGCCGCACCTCCTTCCCTGCCATCAAGTCGCCGCTGCCTATCTTTCCCTGCACAACGGCGTCGAAGAGCAGTTCGAGGCCCAGCTGCGTCTCGGGCGCACCGTCGGCGCGGCGGGCAATGACGGCGTTGCCTTGCAGCGTCGGCTCGGAGTAAACAGCGTCGTCAAGCGGCTGGCCCGGCTGGCGGAACTCAAACGAATAGCGGCTGCACACGTCGCTCACAGAGGCATCGAGGAGCATTCCTTCGGTGGAAATGATGAGCAGGTGGTCGAGCAGCTGCTCCACGTCGTGTACCTGGTGGGTGGAGATGATGAGCGTGCGGCCGCCGTCCATGCACTGGGCCACCACGCGGCGGAAAGTGCTCTTCGACGGTATGTCGAGCCCGTTGGTAGGCTCGTCCATCAACACGAGGCGCGTGCCGGCTGCGAGGGCGAAGCTCATGTACACCTTCTTCTTCTGCCCCATCGACAGCTTGCCGAGGCGCAGCGGCCCAACAAGGCCGAAGTCGGCCAGGCAGCGGTCGAGCACCTCGCGGCTGAAGCGCGGGTAGAACGGGGCGTTGGTGCGCACGTATGCGTCGAGACTGACGTCGGGGAGGTAGAATTCCTCTGGCACGAGGAACATCTCCCGCAGCACGTCAACGCGCCTGCGGGCAGTCTCCACGCCCTCGAACGCCACGCTGCCACGCTGCGGCCTGAGCAGCCCGGCCATGAGATAGAGCAGCGTAGACTTGCCCGTGCCGTTCTTGCCGAGCAGTCCGCAGATGCGCCCCGCGCCTATCTTGAGGCTGAAATCGCTGAACACCGGGGCCTTGCTGCCGGCGTACTTGAAACTGATGTCGCTTATTTCTATCATATATATTATGTATTGGGTTTGCCGTCATCGGTGTACCACTGTGTTAGTACACCGCAAAGATATGACAATCCAGCCAAAACTACAAACTTTTCCGGGCAAAATTTCAATGTTAAATATATTTTAACAACGTACAGGACACGTGAGACGGAATGCTAAGAAATGCCATTTTCAGCAGGCGAGTGGCAGGAAAATATCCTTACACCGCCCTGCTCGCGCCCCAGCGCCAGTCATCCAGCCCCGCAAAACGAGCAGTCCAGCCGCGCAAAACCGGCCGTTTCGCCATGCAAAACCTGCCGTTTCACATTGCAAAACCGGCAAAACAGCCAATCCGCTGGCAGTCAGCCACTTGCAAACCCTGCCATAACCACGGTGCAGAAAGGAAAAATCGCTACACAAAACAGGGCAGATATCACTATTATTAATTTTATATAAAAACAGTATCCTCGCGCACAACCAATAGAAAAATATGCTATATTTGCGATATAATAACCTTTAACAACATCAAAAGACATGAAAGAGTTTTGTTATCTTACAGTTGCACTGCTCATATCATCAACGATGGCCAATGCACAACTTAGAGCTTTTTATGTAGGGTTACAAGGCTTATTTCGGGAAGCACTATAGAGTGGATTGGAACAGACCATATTCGCGGCCAGGGCATGATTACCCAGATACAACTATTGACAGCTATTATCCAAGATGGTAAAATTATGAAACATTTTGCATTGCTTTTAATTTCATGTGTATTTTGCGGCTGCATGAGCTGCGAAATTCCTTGCGACAGTATCAAGTTTGTAAATAACTCTGATGACTCAATAACCATATATATTGCTACTGGTTTTTATGAATATGCTCCAACCGCATATCCAGACACCCTACTTCCATACGACAGGATGCTGAACTGGAGTACACCAAAAAAACTATCACAAACACTTGCACCAGAACCGCCAACAGCAGGAGCAAAAAAAAGGCTATGCGTGTATGCCTTTGGATTTGTTGTTCGACAATTATCTTCCACTTGACACATTGTCGGTCATGATTATAAAACTTTCTGACTGGCGAAACACCCCTTGGCAAGAGCTAAGGGAAAAGAACATGGTTCTCGTCAGATACGACTACAGCCGTGCAGACTTAGAACGCTGCGGAAACACTATTTACTATCCGCCTGCACCATGGATGAAGGACATGAAGATGTGGCCGCCATACTCAACGTTCGTGAATGACACGACTCAAACGACTGCAAAGAAATAGGCAACCAAAACAAGAAAACAGAGAACTGACACACAGAGGGCGCGTTTTCCACAACGTGCCCTCTTTACAAATTCAACATCGCGGCAATATGCCCCACACAAAGGACAAGACGCGCGCAACGCTTCTTGTTAAACAAGGTTAAACAACACAGTCCTTATGTCACAAACGCCGCCCTTGCGTGTCATATAAGCAAATATGGAACAACGGGAATTCGAGATAGAGGTAGGACGCATACGTCCACGCCTGCACCACGAAGCCATGAGGTATGTGTCCGACGAGGCCGACGCCGAGGACATTGCCCAGGAGGTGGTGCTGAAGCTGTGGGTGATGCACGACCGGCTCGACGAATACCACTCCATAGAGGCCCTGGCCGTGGTCATGGCACGCCGGCTGAGCCTCAACCACCTGCGCACGGCCACCGTGCCCATAGGCGAGGTAAGCCCCGCCGAAGCGGCGACCACGCTCACACCCGAGACCGACTTCATAGACCGGGAGGACGAGGAGCGCGCGCAAAGGCTCATAGACGCGCTGCCCGACGCACAGCAAACGGTGCTCCGCATGAAGCACAAGGAGGGGATGGAGGTGGCCGACATAGCCCGCCTCACGGGCAGCTCGCCCGAGGCCGTAAGGCAGAACCTCTCACGCGCACGGCGCAACATACTAAGACACTTCGTAAACGAATAGACATGACCATAAAGAAAGACAAGGACATAGAACTGCTCATAGGCAGGTTCCTCGACGGCGAGACGACCAACGCCGAGGAGCAGAGGCTCTACGACTACTTTGCAGGCACGCGAGTGGCGAGCCGCCTGGAGAAGTACAGGCCGATGTTCCGCTGGTACGCCGGGGGCATGGAGGAGCCGCTGCCCGAGAGCGCGCCCACAGCTGCGCCACGGGTGCGCCTCATACCGCTGTGGCTGAGGACGGCGGCGTGCGCCGCAGCGGCAGTGCTGCTCATAGCCGGGGCCGCCGTGGCCTACCACCGCCACGCCAGCGCCGAGCGGCTCTACGCCACCTACGAGGGCAGCTACATAGTGCGCGGAGGCAAGAAGATAACCGACCTCAAGGCCATCATGCCCGAACTGCGCCGGATAGAGCGCGAAGCCAGCGCGCTGGCCTGCCGCCACAAGGGCATAGGCAGCATGGACCCGAGGGAGATATTCAAGATGATGGAAGACGCAAACAAACAAAACGACAACAGACCAACGATATGACAACTACGATGAATAGAGTGTTAAAGACTTTGCTGGCGGCCATAGCGATGTGCCTCGCCTTCCCCACCGCGACCGACGCCCAAGGGCGCATAGAGGAACAGATACGCGACCTGGAGAGCAAGAACGTGATGACGGACAAGATAGTGAAGCGCGACCCTGCCACGCGGCGCGTGGGCATGGAGACGAAGAACTTCCACTTCTACAGCCAGGGAGGCACCGTGGCCGACGCGCTGCGCGAAGCCTTTGAGGCCGAGGCGCGCTCGGCGACCAACGTGGAGCGCGAACAGCGCGGCGACAGCTACGAGTGCGTGCTCACGTTCGTGCAAGGAACAACGCGCACGGTGTACAGGCTGTCGATCAGCGGCGACAAGCAGCGGCCCGAAGTGGACGTGCAGACGTACTTCCGCGACGAGAGCGTGAACATCGACGAGTCGTCGGTGGAGACCATACGCGCCAACGCCGTAGAACTGGCAGCGGCCTACCATGCCGCAGCCACAGTGCCGGCGGCATGAACAAACAAAGAGTTAGCCATAATGGATTTAGTCAATAGATGCAATAGAGATCTGATTAAGCAAGCCGTCTTAAGGCGTTAAGACATTTACATCATGATTCAAACTGACCCGCGTCGGGAGATGCGGCAGTCAACAGCGCGCCCCGGCCATTGCCGGGGCGCGCATGATTGTCTACATACAAGGAGTTAAGACGAATGCCATAAATCAAGGAATCAAGGAGTTAAGACGAATGTAAGGAGTCAAGAAGTCAAGGAGTCAAGACGAATGCAAGAAGTCATGGAGTCAAGAAGTCAATGGGTTAAGAAGTCAAGACGAATGCAAGCTGCCCAGTTGAACGGCGCAGCCTTTTACTTTTTTACCTTTTTACTTTGGTGACTATATACGACATTACCCCAACTTCTGCCACGGCAAAACCAATGGCCACGGCAATGCCATAAACTTGTATTCAGGTGTAATAGCCTGAAATATATATAGTTATATAGAAAATGGCATTGCAGAAATATAGCGTGGCACTACTTCTTTCTTGCAACAGAGTTATTATAGGTTTAGAGTGGTTGGAAATGGCGGCTTTGTTAGGTTGTGGCGTGATATAAGGCGTTATGTTGTCGTATAAGGTGGCGTGGCGTAAGGTGGTTAAGGGGGCTTGATGCTATTGATTTATTCGTGGTGCTATATAAGATAAGAGCAAATTATTTCTGTATTTAGTCAATTATTTGTATATTTGCATTGAGAAAGATAAGGATGCTATCCAGCAATTTCGCACGGTGATACCTCAGACGTAAAGCTCCACATAAAGCATCCTGTAAGTTTGACTCTAAAATTTAGTGCTCAAGTGTGGTAAGTAGGAGACAAAACGATGAAAAAATTTTATCGCTTTCTCAAGTTGATAAAATTGGTGATAGACATTGTGAATGCATTGTCATAAAATCCAATCAACACTGGAGGCTACGTCAGAAAGGCGTAGCCTCTTTTATTATGATATATCATGTGAAATACCATTCCCAAAGTTTATCGAAAGAAAAATGAGTATGAAAGAGAAAAGACTGCATACTGACCACGATGAAGTTAAACGTGAAATGCAGAAAGTGGCAGATGAATTAGGCTTACCACTCAATAGCTGTCGTGTTGCTATGAATGGTCACAACGTGGCAATTGTTAGAACAAACGTGTTTCAGACGTAATGGCAAAGCTGTATTTCCTATTGGCAGCTAAAACCATCATTGCCTTTTTCGTGACGTTTTTTTTCATATTCTATTACTTCTTCTTGATTAGCTATAATTACATCGTTAGAAGATAATGTGTCACTTTGACCCTCCACATCAATCACTTTTAAAAATAAATGCGCATCTGAAAGACTTGCTACTTGAAAAACTTGTCCATTTTTATCGCCATTTACAACTTTAACATATGAGCCTATTTCTATTCGTTTATCTTTATCTACAAGGGTAGTTTGTCCGCAATTAAAAACATCAACAGTAATCCCTATTAAAATTGCTATTGAATAGATGAATAAATAGGATAAAGTAAACAATACCAAATAGTTAATAGCATCTGAATTTGGACTTTGAATATTCATATTAGCAATTTCAGAAACCACAACCAGTATCATTATAGTTATAGTTGAAATAAGCAAACACACCGCAAAACTTGCATTCAATCCTTTGATTAAATCTTTTCCTGCTTTAGTGGATTTTATGGTTGAGAACTTCTCACCAAGAATGAATGTTAACATGATTGCATATGCGGCTAATATCAAAGCGACCATAGCAGGAACTACATCTACACCTATTTCTACTAAGTGTTTCAATTGTAGAAAAGCATCTATATCTTCCAAGTATATTGTTACACATAATATGGATGAAATAAGAAAAGGTAATATACTATCAGTCAAAAAACCTTTCCAACCATAATTATTAAAAGCACTTTTCCAACCAAAAATAGATTTTGGCTTGAATAAAGCAGTAATTTTTCTCCATATTAATGTAGCAATGCATTTACTCATAACTATTGCTCTTTTAATGAATAATACTTCTTATTGTATTATATATAGTTGTCCGAATATCATTTATAATCTGAGGAATTAGCAATTTGCGTGGGTGTTCGCTGCTATCAATTTTTTCTAAACCAGAATTTTCAGTTTGTTGAATTGTCGCTTTTACAAAACCATTCCGCTCAGATATATTAACAATAGCCTGAAGCATTCCATCTTCATTTTTGTTTAATGGGTGTTCTTGCGAACCTTTCGCTATAAATTCTACTCGTCCAGCTCCCATTTCTCTAAGTTTGTCATCAAATGCAGCTTCAAAGCCATGTGTATGACCAGGATTAGAAAAAGATATGTTTGCATATAAGTGCGTCACAAGGTGCGCATTTATAATTTTCTCTAAAATATCTCGTTGAACTATTACATCAACATCAAACATGTCTGGTTCAATGATATTTAATGCTGTGGAAAAATATCGCAATACATTCTTTAGACTAATTTCTGCATTACACCTAACGACTAATGTATGTACAGATGGAATAAAATACATTTCCGTTTCTTTTTTATTTGCTACAATATCATTATCCCAATCCTCCATATAGACATTTTCCCTATTTCTTCTATTATAAAAAGCATCTGGGTCAATGATTGTATACGATAGAAGATTTATTTGTATCCATTGAGGTTCATCATTCTCATCTTTAATTTCAGACAACTCAATACTCTTGAGACTTCCGCTTTTTCCTCGGGGAAACTCAATCATGGGGTCTTCATCATACAATCTACGAAAAACACGAACATAATGTTCTTCTGTTTGTTCCTCTCTTGCTTTTATATTAACAAGAAACCATGTTGTTCGTCTATTTAACACTCTATCCATAACTATTTTCTTTTATTTTTTGCAAAGCTATAAAATTTGCCCGAAAGGGTGTTACATTATTCTGTTAATAAGATTTAACAATTTAACAAAACTCGCTTGATAACAGTAAGTTAGCAACAAGCCACGCCATTTTTATCCCGAAAATCCACAGTTTTCAGGCGTTTTCCGCCCCAAGAAAAATTGTCGCCAAAGTTAATAGCCCCAAGAACCATAAAAACCTTGGGGCTTATGAAACAGACTATCAGCAGCAATATCGGCAAATTCAAGTCAATGGCGGACTTCCACGCAGCCTTTCCTGACGAGAAAAGCTGCATAAAGTACCTCGAACGCCAGCTTTGGCCTAACAGTGAGCCAGTATCGCCATACGACCCAACGTCAAAAGTCTATCGCCGTGGCGATGGCATGTACCGCTGCAAGAACACGGGCAAGAACTTCAATGTCCGCATTGGTACAATGTTTGAAGGAAGCAAGACTTCATTATACCAGTGGTTCATGGCTATTTTCCTTGTCACGTCACACAAGAAAGGCATATCGTCAATACAACTGGCAAAGGACTTGGGCGTGACACAAAAGACTGCGTGGTTCATGCTTCAACGCATCCGTGAGAATTTCGGTATTGAGTCGAAAGACAAGTTTGACGGTGAGGTTGAACTGGATGAGACTTTCGTTGGAGGCAAGAATAAAAACCGCCATAAGAACAAGAAAGTCAAGAACTCACAAGGCAGAAGTTTTAAGGACAAGACACCCGTCATGGGTATTCTCCAGCGTGGCGGTTGCGTTGTTTGTAAAGTGATAGATAACACCACCTACAAGCAGCTTACTGGTCCAGTATTGCGTAAAGTGAAACTTTCCGCTACGGTATATTCCGATGAGTGGCAAGGTTACAAGCTGATAAACAAGGTATATAAGAAGCACCATGTAGTTGACCATGGTCACGGTATCTATGCCAACGGTGGTGCATATACAAATACCATTGAAGCATTTTGGAGTAATTATTGCAAACGTTCAATAAACGGCACGTACAGTTGGATAAGCCGTAAGCACATGCAAAGATACTTTGATGAGTTCAGCTTCCGCTATAATACCAATGACATGGACGAAAATGAGCGTTTTCACTACTTTACAGCTAACTGTAGGCGCAGGATAACGTATAATGAAGTGATAAGCCGTCCGAAAAAAGCTGCTATATAAGTAGCAAGCACGTTGCGGCTCAGTTCCGTCTTTACATGCTCTATTTCCTGGCGTGTCTTGAGCGGTATTTTACCCTCAATGATTTCACCGTCATGAAGTATGCCTATCAAAAGTCTGTCGCTTTGGTCAACCATCGCATATAGATACTCGTCATTCTGTACGACACGGTACATGTCGTTTTTCGGATAGTACGGACTTCCGTCTGTCCTAATGCCGAACAAAAGCCTGCCTTCCGCATCAACAACGGCTTTTATATACTCTTCGTTGCTGATTATGCTGAACGGACACTCTACAACATTGCCTTCACCGTCATGGATGGCTATCTTGTCTATAAGTGCCAGAATGGATGAAAGATTTTCCGTGTTGCTTATGTCAGCGAAAAACCGCTTTATCTCATTAAATGTGTCTATTATGTCTGTCGTGTCGCTATCCCCAACAATAACACTAATTTTGTCAGACAAGATTTTAATCTGCTCGTTAATGAGTTTCAGTTGCTGGCTTGTCGTTGTCTCCAACTTTGCAAACTGCGGCGTACCGTCCCAATGAATGCCGCAAAGAAATCTGTCGCTACCGTCAACAATGGCAAACATGTATTCCTCGTTTGCTACATATCTGAAAGGATTTTCATGTACTTCTCCGCTTTCATCCTTAATCGCCATGAGAGAGTTAAGGACTGACTGGTATTTCTCCAGTTGTTCGTCAAAGATGTCATCCGCCACGGCTACGACGTGGTCTGCTGCGGTTGACGTGAGCGCATTTCCTATTTTACCTTTAACTATTTCAGCCATATTGTTGTATGATTTTTAGTTATGATGCAACGACAGATACCGTTGCACCGCTGTTATAAACAGCTCCAGAAGTGTATATGCGGTAATTTATCCCATCAATATTTTTTGTTGAAGAGTTCATGACGTATGGTGCGCCACCCATCGTGAAATTACTCAAAGCGTTTATGTCCGTTGGAACAAGAATGTAGAAATGCTGCCCGTCAGCCGTGGCGGTGTCGTTGTACGTTCCTGCGGCAGATGTTCTTGCCGAAAGTTTGTTTGCGTCAACAGCCACGCTTTCAGGACTGCTTCCAAAACCAAAATAAATCGGATAACGTGCGTTGAGAGCGACTGAACCTGAAAACTCCAAACCTTTGTACGTAGCAAGTCCATACAGATTTTTCGTATTGGACGTTAAGGTGAATGTTTTGTTCGCAGTCAGCGTCTTGACGTTATTGCCTGATTGCAGCACAGAACCTGAAAGACTGTCTTCCATGATTTTGAGCGTTTCAGGTGTAACGCCCGTGACATTTGCCGTTATCGTTACTGCCGTGGCGACATTCTTGTAGATGCAGGAAACATTCAACGACAAGCGGACTTCTGCGCCTGAGGCTACCGCTTCAACTTTGCTGTTTATCTCGTTCAGTGCATCCGTAACAGCCTTTTGAGACATTGGTGTGGTAGTTGACTGTCCCGTCTGTTGTAAACATGGGTCACCACGGTACGGCAAGTCATTCCATGCATGTTCACCGTCACCCAGTTTGTACTGGTCAGTGTCAAGCTCATAGCCGACTTCACCCTCCAAAAGTATGGGGTTGTACTGCTTCCAACGTTCCGCAGTGTCACGTCTATGTTGTATCTTGTCTGCCATATATTTTGTTTCCTTTTTGATTATGTTTCTATAATACTTGCTACCGTAAACAGAAAAACTCCCATAGCCCGAAAATATCATGCCCTCTTAGAAAGGACATTTGGCTATGGGAGAACACCGACAATAAACAAACCTATTTGTATTTGGTATGAAGATATGTTATCCTGAAAAATCTAAATACCCTATGGCGTTTTTTATATTGATGAACTTTACAACTGCTTCAAAGACTGTTCACGTGCGTAATCATGCCAGTTTCCGAACTCGTCATAGTAAGCCATCGGGTTTATCCAAAGTATGATGTCCGTGGTACGCTCGCCATATAGCATTTGCATACCATAAGCATTAGCCATCTGCGTGGCACGCTTCTTTATCGCTTGCAGGTCATGACTGCTTAAACCGCTGGGTATGTTTACCAATAGTGGTGTGGTCATGCTCTCACGCCCGAAAGTAAGTGTGGCATTCTTATAGGTAAGCATCTTGCCACCACGGTGTACGCCGTCTTTGAGGTCAGCTTCCAACTCTCCGAACTCTTCCGTCAGGGTGTCTATGATTTTCTGTACGGCATTGTCCCGTGCCTTGCTGCCATTGGTAATGTCTTCGGGTGATAAGAGTAAGCTGCTGGCCTTGCGGGCGGCAGACAATGCTTCTACGGCAGCTTTCTCACCAGTTCTTAGCTCTTTCTTCTTCGCTAAAAGGACTTTCTTCAACTGCAACAGACGGTTGTCGGTTGGATTGTATATCAGTTGCCGCTGTATGTTCTGCATTTGCAGGTCAATCCACGTTTCGGTTACATTGCCGTTGTCAAGTTGGCGTTTGTATGCCTCAACCTCTGGAATAAGTACGTCCATGCCGCCACCGTTGGCATCCAACGTATGCGACTGGATGGCTTTCTCTATGTCTGAACCGATGGACGGCGCAGAACCATAGGAAATGCCCTTGTTGATTTGCTGCTCCCTTGCCCTGCGTGCCGCCTCTATCTTCTCTGCGGTATGCAGGTTGTCTTGAAAAATCTTGTTGTTCATATCTGATGTCTTTTTGTTATTCCTCTTTATACATGATTTGTTCGGGTGCTTTTGCATTATCCAAATCATCCTTGTATTGCAGTGCCACGTCTATAGCTTCCGAAAGGGTGGTTGCTTCCTTTTCCTCTCCCTCCTCATTCTCTATATCAATCGGGAACTTGCTTACCAAATATCCGTCCGTGGTCTTGCTGATGATAATGTCGCCATTCTCATAGTTTGCGATATAGGAATTTGCCACGTCCTCAACGCCTACGTATTCCTTTTGGTCTTGCTCGTTGAATTTGCGTAGTTTCAGCATCTTCATTTTGTACATATCGGACTTGCCGCCGTAGGGCGTGGCTTTCCTCTTAGGCTTCTTTTCCGAAACGTCATTGTCCGTGGCTTTCTGAATGTCACTGTCGCCAAAGGCTTTCGCCATCAGTGCCACCTGACGTTTCCTGTGGTTTTCTGTATCGTCTAACCAGCTCATATCGTTATTGCTTTTAGTTACAACTCAAAAATGGCGGCTTCGCTACCTTGAAGCCACCTCGGAACATGGCTACGCTTGTAGGGTGTACGGCTCCACTGAAAGCAGTTCTACTTTTGCCTTAAATATGATTGTATATAGCTTATAACTGCCCTGATTGTTACCGTCAGGGAATGATGTTGCGGAAATATAAAACAGCCGTTATTTTGCTAATAATTCTTAAAATTCAGCAATCTGCTGGTAATCTAATAAATATGCCTGTTATAAGGTGGGTATAAAACAACTGGCAATGAAACAGCAATTAAACCATTATGGACGAGAATATAAAAAGGCTAATAAAAGCCAAGAAAATTCAAGTTGAATTAGGCGAAGTCTATCAGCGTACTAATGCGAACGGTAAAGCGCAGTATGCGATAGAGTTCCGCCTAATTCCAAAACATAAATAATTGCTGTACGTTGTCAGTTGTTTTTATTCTTTGAATAATAATTAAGTCTTTTGTAAATACAGCGGCAACTCAAACAAGCCGATAATCCGATTGTATTGGTTTGTCGTATTGCAAAGCCAATATATTCTTTCCCCGATTTCATCCCAAACCTTATATTCAATCCGTTCAACTTTACTTAGGTCTAATTTTGGAGAAATGTTATCCAATATCCTGAAAAGAGTGGGTAATGGCGTATGTTTCATGCTTGCAAATGGAGAAACGCCACGCTCCTTTTCCAACTTTACCAGCTTGTTTAACTGCCTCTTTGCTTTTGCGTCCATAGTTATTAGCAGTTCAACTTTCGTTCGCTGTCAGCCAAGGCCAGCTTCTTGTATTCCTCATCCGTCCATTCTGTTTTACGCTCAACAAGGCTGTCAATCAAGCAGCCTAAATCTTCGCAATAGACTTCATCGTGTACGCTGACGACTTTCTTCTTGTCCGCTGAAAGCAGCGTGACAATATAAACATCCCTGCCTTCGTCCAAGCTGATGTAAACCCAGCCTTTGTGCAATACGCCGCTTACCCTTAATGCCAGCGTAGCCATGTCGTTGTAAACCGTGGCCATGCGTTTGGAAACGCCCCAAGACATTACCATGTCCGTTGTCACTCCGCATCGTATCTGACGGTTGATTTCATTCGCTATTTTCAATACAAATTCCTGTTCCATTTCGTTTGTCATTCTTTAATTTCCATGGTAATAAACTTTGGGATGGAACTTTGGCGGGAAAGCAGACACTACAATTATAATAGTAACTGTACGTATGCCATAATACTACTTGTAGATGTTAATCGTAATTTGGAATTGACATGAAAATGGGAGTGCCTTTGGTCTAAGGACACCCCCATTTCTTGATACATAGATTGTACTTTTCTATCTATCCCAATCATCGAAAGTCGGAATGTTGTCGTTTCCGTCCCGATGATACATCTGTTCTTCCTGCTTCATATCCTCCAAAACCTTACGTGTCAGTTCATCATCTTTCCGTTTCTCAATGGAAATGATAATCGACAACGTAACTATAATCGTTGTTGGTATAAGGAATACCCACCATAGGACTTTTGCCAGCGTATCACTCTCACGGTATTCTCCTTGATTGATAGTCTTTGAGCAGGCAAGGAATAATAGCCCGAAAATACCATAGAAACACGTCAGGAAAAACCAATTCCAAGCATTCCTGCCACGCCTCTTGGCCAGTATAGCGGAAAATATTGCCCATAGTATATTAAAGGCTGCAAATATTGCCCAAATCAAATATACTCCTGCGGCACCAACGCCTAACAACGATAAAATAACTTCTATTGCATCCATACTTGTTTTTATTTACGTTTTACAAACTTTTGTTCATTAAACAACATATAAACACCCTCTTTCTCCAATAGGCTGATATTGTATGCTTCACTTGCAAAATTATACCCAAAGCCATCATCGCTGATATAGTATGGGAAATCACCGTCATATAAAGAAACATCATTAAACCGTTCTGGGTGCTTTTGATATTTCTTCTCCATTTTGTTACAAAGCTGTATATAGGCTTCATCTTGTTTTTCAAAGGCGTTTTCTGGAATAAAGCAAGTTGCATATTCAAGTTTAGTGCCAATGTTTTGCAAAGTGATTTCAAAGATATGCGGCAAGTACACATCTTCCATATTATCCGATAAATTGCATTCCAATTTACGTTGATACGGCATTACTTCTATATAGTAAACGTATCTATCATTTAATTTCTCCAAACCGTGGCAATTATAAAGCGCACCTGTCAGTTGTGACTTAAATCCTTGTATATCCTTGCATCTTAGTTTCCTGTTGGGGAAATCTTTGCCCCAAACAACAAACCATGAGTTCAATCGTTTGTCTTTTCTTATTTCAAATGTCAATTCGCTATTGAAAGCACCTATTACATCTCTTTTCCGTACTTCTTTAATGTCAATTAGGACTTTACTATTTACAGGTATCTGTTTGTTTTCAATTTCTACTTTTCCTACATCAAACGCATTATAGCCTTTGATATAATTATCGTATATAGCTTTTTCGGTATCTGTATAGTTCAATGTATCACTTTCATCTTGTAAGGATATGTAGCCGTCTTTACTGACAATGCAATGAAACCAATAATTCAAAGGCTCGCTTTTTGGATTATAGGGTAATAACATTGATATGGCTGTTAAATCTATATTTATCTTTGGCTGTACGGAAAGTTGTTCAGTTGTAAAGATACCATTTCCTTCAATGAGCTTCAAATAGCCTCTTTCTTTCTCCTTTCTCTTTTGTTCCGCTATGGCGGCTGTTCGTTCATCATCTTTCTTCCATTCAGCTTGAACAACCTCTATTTCTCGTGGCGTAAGCCCCATATTTTTCAATACACCATATCCCATTTCCATGCCATATCGGTAGTAAATAGCCAAAAAGAAATTTTCTGCGCAGTCCAAATGTTTGTTAAGTGTGTTGATTGTTTTATCAAGTTCCACGCCTGAAACTATTTTGTTGGCATCCGCAAATATTGCCATTGCAAGGTCTTCATACTGACAAAAATAGGTTATCTTCCTTGCCATACTACTTGTTACATACGACTTCCCTTGTTCTGCACTTTGTGCAGTAACCGTTTCTGCCACTGATAGGGAAAGCAAAAGAGTAGCGACTAAAAACAAAATTTTCTTTTTCATCTTTGGCGATTTTATGAGTAAAACTCTGTGCAGCCAATAGAGTTCACGTTACTTTCTGTTTCATCAAAGTTTATATGTAAAGAAAGTGGGCTGCCTACCGTGCATACTCAAAAGCATCGCCAAACGCTTGTACAAACGCACAGCAGGGCAACCCACTTGATATGAGCTGTCCTCTGTGCCTCGTTGTACTTTCTTAAATTGGCGATTTATCGAGTATAAGGCACTTCCTTTTTATTTCCGCAATGTCTGTCCCCGAAAGGACTGTGCAAAGGTACGAAAGTAATTTGAAAGTTGTTATAAGTCAGATAGGATTTTATCACTTATAAAAAAACATTCAGTTATTATATATGTAGATATGTTCCGTAATCAAGGAATATATAAATTGGGTAAAGAAATAAAAAAACTCTTGCAAATTCATATTAAAACAATTGTTTTTATTATCTTTGCAAGGAGTTATTTCATTAACAACAAAAATAGTACTGGATGAATCCTTTAGATAATTTATTTCTTGCGTCAAAAGAACATTCTATAAAAGAGGCTGTTATCACTTTCTTTTTAGCAAATAGAATTTTCCATCCAAAGAAATACCGTACTCTTATGGAGAATGATTTTAGGGAGGTGTTTCAGCAATTTGAATTAGTACAGAAAGTTCAACTAAAGGTCACACCTGGGTCTCCACAGATTCAAGAAATAGAAGATGCGGGGTTTAATTTTGTTAAATTTGACGAAGGAAAGAAATCTTATATCATTCAAGGAATCAATGAAGAAAGCAGAAACTTTTACTCGTTTCATTCTTTAAAATATACAAAATGGAATGACTTTATATCTTCGGTGCAGGCATATGCTCATTCTTTGTTGAAAATACAAAAAGGTTCATATATTATGGCGTATAGTCTGAACTATAACGATGAGTTTTATTGGAAAGATAAACAATGCTTTGATGCGAGTCTTATATTTAAACAATCAGATTATATTCCAAAAGATATACTCAAAGCCTCTGTGCTTGACTATAATTTGAATCTTGATAAAGAAAAAGATGGAAACAGCTATTTTGATAGAATTGCAATTAAGTTTCAAGATAAGATAACACAAAAAGTTATTAGTGTGGGACATAATATCACATTCATTACAGAACGTGACCCTATTCCATTAGATGAAGCTGTAGAAAACAATAGCAAAGTCTTGGAAAGACTTAATTATGCCCATTCAAGTAACAAGTCTTTATTAAAAGAGATATTACAAGAAAAAGTTATTGAAAAAATTCATTTATAAATATGGATGCTATATCTTATACAACAATAATGGCTGTATCCATGATAATGACATCAGGCATAAATAATTATGTTGCTCCAATTGAGAATGGATACATTTCAACTATACAACGACAGGAGATTGAATATACTGCAAAATATACAACGCCCGTAGAATACAATGCGTACAGACAAAGAATTGAAGAATTACGCTGTTTGCCAGACAATTGGGACGGATATAATGCTTCTAAAATTGATATTGAAACATATATAAATTCTTTGGCGTTTATAGATTGTATAGATACAAACATCCTTAATTTGCTGTCAGAAACAGATATAACTCCAACTCCATATGGTACTATAACTATGAATTTTCGTAAAGGTGAGAATGTTGTATCTGTAGAGATTGGAAAGAAAAATATTGGTTTTTTTACGGACTTTGAGAACTTGGAAGATTTAGAAATAGAATCAGAAAATTTTGTTGCAAACCATTTACCTAAAGATTTAGAAAAGGCTCTTAATATATTAGAAGATGCATGAACTGGTAAATAAAATCATCTTGGAAGATGAGATTTGCATTAGGTGTATATTAAGTCCTCTTTTTTGTCATTCAACCAAGAGGAAACTGAAAGAAAATGCATTTCTTCCACCTCCGAATTCAAATGAAGTTTCATTATTGCGTTTAATGTACACAGATTTGACCAGATGCAAATTACATGCAAAACATATAGAAGAAACTTTAAAAGAGAAAGTTAGTGACATTCAATATCAGGGGTTGGCCTCTATTACTTCAAAAGATGTAAATGAAGCTAATGAGGATTTGAATATGACATGTCACCTTGTTTATGCTCCAATGGATGAAAATGGCAACTATATTTCCAATGATAAAGATATTTATGCAGACGAAAGCGGTTTGCCTATGCATGCTAATCTTCTTTACCCTTATAAAATGGAAAGAGGGGAAGTTAAGACTGAAGCAAGGAAGTATGCCCGTAGATTATTGAAGCTTGCAAAATATGAATACGACGATAATCCCGAAGGCATGACCTGGGATATGGAGAAGCTATTGTAGATAAGATTCTAAGGCTTAACTCTCAAATTAGAAGTCTTAAAGCTTAGCACCTGAAATTCCACCGTTATCACCTACACTAAGGCATCGAAATACCTTAAATTTGCAAATACCGCTCTGAAAATGAGAGAAGTTTGTTACCGCAAAATTTAGGGTATTGTCGTATATAATCACCTTTACTTTTTTACCTTTTAAATTTTAATTTCCTACTGTCCTCCGAGCCGGCTGAAGTACTCAATGACTTCCTCCCAAGTCTTGAACGTTTCCGACCCGAAGTCGATGCGCGTTCCCATGAACGAGGCCGAGCCGCCGTCGATTCCGCCGTCGATGAGATAGTCGCCGTAGAGCAAGTCCTTGCGGTTGGTGAGCACCACGTGGCGGAACGACGGCACTCCCACCGCCTCGAACACCCACCGCTGCACCTCGGCGGCATAGTCGGGGCGGTTGGGCTGCGGGGCGGCCACGAAGTAAAGGTCGTACCATTCGAGCAGGAAGCGCACGGCCTTGGCAACGCTCGGCGCCGGCTTGCCGTCGCGTTCCATGGTCTGCTCCACACAAATGTATATAATGTTGCGCTGACGGCGGTGCTGGCCGTCGTCAATCCACTGCACCACTGGCAGCACCGAGTGGAGCAGTATGCTGTCGTTCATGCGGTGCTCACCGTGGAAGCGGAGCGCGTTGCGGTAGTGGGCGGCAAAGAGGTCGAACGTGTGCACCACGGGGTCCTCAAGCCCGAAGAGTCCCCATACGCGCCCCTGGTCGTCGGCCACAGGGCCGGTGAAGCATCGCTCGGTAATCGCACGGTACTCCTCCATAAGCTGCTTTGTCATCATGAACTCCTTCATGCCGTCGGCGCGCGGGTTGAGGAAAGTCACCTTGCCCAGCATGTTGTTCTTCAGTATGTCGTCGGCCATGAGGAAGGCCGGGTTGACCAGTATGCGGTCGAAGCCGTAAAGCATCTCGGCAAACATACCTCCCATCGACGTGCCGATGACGAGGTCGGGCTGCTCCGCGGCGCAGATGCCGCGCAGAAGCTCCATCGCCTCAGCCGGATGTATGGGCAGGTCGGGGGCCGTTACGTCGGTCCCGGGCAGCAGTTCGCGCAGCTTCGCCACCGTACCCGACTGCCCCGAAGAGCCGAACCCGTGTACATAGAGTATCTTCTTTCCCGCCATAACGCCGGGAAACGACTTCACGTATGCATTCTCCATATCTGTTGCTCATTTTGTTTCCAAATGCAAAGGTACGCCAAAAAGCTGTAACGGCAAAGCCCCGGGCGCGGCAAAGAAAGCCTGCGGCGGCTGTGACTTACGTTTATTTAACTACCCGCAGACTGCGGGAAACACACAAATACCGTAATTTTGCACTCCAACATATTCAGACTGCACCATGACGAAAGACGACCTGAGGCGACAATACGCCTCTAACGCCGCCGCACTGGAGGCCGACATAAGGAGGCTGAAGCAGCGCGGACGGTTTTTCCTGGCCGCCGAACTGGCCACATTCCTCTCCGCCATCGCCGCCGTGGCGGCCTACACCGTGTGGGGCGGATGGGCGTGGCCTGCCGCAGCCGCACTGCTGCTGGCCGCCTACATGGCCGCACGGCGAGCCGACGGCAACAACACACGGCAGGCCGAACGGCAGGAAAACCGCCTCAGCGCATACCGGGGCGAACTGAAATACCTCGACGACGACTTCTCGCCGTTTGACGACGGCAGCCGATATACAGACACGAAGCATCCGTTCACGCACGACATGGACGTGTTCGGGCCGCTATCGCTCTACCACCGCATCTGCCGCGCCGTGACATCAGGCGGAGCCGACTGCCTGGCTCACCACCTCGCAACCATCGACCCCGCCGACCCCGCCGGGGCGAAGATGCGCGCCGACAGCCGCCGCGAAGCCATAGGCAGGCTGGCAGCCATGGAACCGCTGCGCACGGAGTTCATAGCCCACGGCCAGCACAAGCACATAGACACTGCCGCCGTGAAAGCCGCGCTCTCGCAAGCAGGCGGCATGGCCATACCCTCGGCAGCCCTCTCGCCGGTGGCCACGGCTGCGGCGTTCGCGGCCATGGCGGGCTTCATCGCGGCCGTGCTGCTGGCCGCACTCACGCCAGTCGAAGCAGGGTTGCCCATAGCCTGGGGACTGGTGCAGTTCTCCGTGGTATACATAGGCTGCTCCAAGCCGCTGCGGCTGATAAGCAAGGCGGTGAGCAACCTGCACACGCAGCTGAAGGCCTACGCCGCCATCACCGAGCTGATAGCCACCACCGAGCTGAGCGGCATATGCAAGGAGCAGTGCGGCGGGATGCTCGACGGCACCGACGGCGACGATGCCCGCAGGGCGTTCGGCGAGCTGCAAGCCATACTCGACGGCCTTGACCGGCGCGGCAACGTGCTCGGACTGGTAATCTTCGACACGCTGCTGCTGAGCGACTTCTTCCTCGTGCGACGCTTCCTTGGCTGGCGCCGGCGCTACATAGGGCGCATGGAGCGGTGGATAGATGCCGTGAGCGAGACCGACGCGCTGGTGTCAATGGCTACGTTCCGCTACAACGAGCCTGCGGCAGGCAGCGCGGAGATAAGCACGGAGGGCGGAGTGACGTTTGAGGCCGAGGGGCTGCGCCACCCTTTCCTCGGCGAGCGGGCCGTTGGCAACGACTTCGCCATTGCCAACGACAACTACTATATCGTCACCGGGGCAAACATGGCGGGCAAGAGCACGTTCCTGCGCGCCATCGGCGTAAACTACATCCTTGCCATGAACGGTATGCCTGTGTTTGCCGACAGGCTGCGCACGACGGTGTTCAACCTCTTCTGCAGCATGCGCACGAGCGATGACCTCAGCCACGGCATAAGCTACTTCAACGCCGAACTGCTGCGGCTCAAACAGCTGATAGGCAGCTGCAAGCGGGCCGCACACACGCTGATAATACTCGACGAGATACTGAAAGGCACAAACTCGCTCGACAAGCTGAACGGCTCGCGTATGTTCCTCGACGCCATCGCGGCCCTGCCCGTGAGCGGAGTGATAGCCACCCACGACCTCGAACTGTCGCGCATGGCCGACGAGAGGCCCGCGCGCTTCCACAACTGGTGCTTCGAGATAGGACTGGCGGAGCGCATAACTTACACTTACAAGATAACGCCTGGAGTGGCGCGTAACCAGAACGCCACCTTCCTGCTGCGCAACATCATAGACGAAATAGGGCGCGACAGGCACGAAGGAAGCCAAGCCGGGAAACCGATTTAAACAAAAGTAACGCCATTGCAACACCAAAAACAGATGCAAACCTTTGGGGGTGCGGAATTAAAATAGTAACTTTGCAAGGTGAACCAAGAAGATTTAAATCTATCAAAACATAAAAACTATGGTAAACTACAAGGATTTAGGTCTCGTGAACACACGCGAGATGTTCAAGAAAGCCATCAACGGTGGCTACGCAGTGCCTGCATTCAACTTCAACAACCTGGAGCAGCTGCAGGCTATCATCAAGGCTTCGTCGGAGCTGAAGTCGCCCGTCATCCTGCAAGTGTCGAAGGGAGCGCGCAACTACGCCAACCAGACGCTGCTGCGCTACATGGCCGAGGGTGCCGTGGAGTATGCCAAGGAGCTGGGCTGCAAGCACCCGGAGATAGTGCTGCACCTCGACCACGGCGACTCGTTTGAGCTGTGCAAGAGCTGCGTGGACATGGGCTTCTCGTCGGTGATGATTGACGGCTCGGCCCTGCCTTACGACGAGAACGTGGCCCTGACGAAGAAAGTCGTGGACTACGCCCACCAGTACGACGTCACCGTAGAGGGAGAGCTGGGCGTGCTCGCAGGCGTAGAGGACGAGGTGGCTTCAGAGGTTTCGCACTACACGAAGCCCGAGGAGGTGATAGACTTCACCACCAAGACCGGCGTAGACTCGCTGGCCATCTCCATCGGAACGTCGCACGGAGCCTACAAGTTCAAGCCCGAGCAGTGCACTCGCGACCCGAAGACAGGCCGCCTCGTGCCCCCGCCACTGGCGTTCGACGTGCTCGACGAGATAATGCAGAAGCTGCCCGGTTTCCCCATCGTGCTCCACGGTTCTTCATCCGTGCCGCAGGAGTATGTTGACATGATCAACCAGTACGGAGGCAAGCTGCCCGACGCCGTGGGAATACCCGAGGAGCAGCTGCGCAAGGCTGCCAAGAGCGCCGTATGCAAGATAAACATCGACTCCGACTCGCGCCTGGCATTCACCGCCGCCGTGCGCAAGACGCTGGCCGAGAAGCCCGCCGAGTTTGACCCGCGCAAGTACTGCGGACCCGCACGCGACCTCATGGAGGACATGTACAAGCACAAGATCATCGACGTGCTCGGCTCTGACAACAAGCTGGCGCAGCTCGACTGAGCAACTAAGCAAGACTAAGAAGCTGTTTTGATAAAGTCAAAACAGCTTCTAAAGCAGGAAACTGCGAGGAAGGCATGATGCCACCACAACCGGGCATCATGCCTTTTATTGTATGTAAACGGATCGGAGAAATGCGCTTACACAAATGCGCTTACACCTTGGCATCAAAACCTTTCGTGGATTTTTTTATATATAAACACTGCAAATTTCAATATTATTCAGTATATTTGCAATCAAACCGTTTATTTACGCATAATTGCAATTTATTATCCATCTCATAAATCAAAAAATGATGAAACTAATAGAAATAATTCGTGATTTATTCCACCGGCTTTTCCATTGGATATGCAATGAAGGAAAGCAACCTGAGCCACCTAAAGACCAAGATGGAACAAATACCATCGGGAATAATGGGACATCTACTAACCCAGGAAGTGGACAGGAACCTGGCACGGGGCCACTTGGGCCTCAACAACTAGATAATACTAATCAATCAGATAATCATAACAAGCTACAAAATCCGTCACCAACAAAAGTCAGTAATCCTTATACTATAAAATCAGTTCCTTTTTTGACATCAAAATTGGATTGGGTTTATGGTACTACCTATACTGTCAAGTATTTTATTTCAGATTCCGACAATGACAAATTTCCTATAATCCGCGCTCCAAAGGAAGGATGCGAAATAAAGTTACCTGTGGTTGGCCGTAGTTGCAAAAGAGGTGTGTGTGAGGAACACCTATGTAAGATGATAAGGGATTTGAAGCTGCCCGATTTTTACGATGACGTTTCGTTGTTTGTAGGAAATTACCCTAAACCTTACGAACCCGATATAGCTTATATAGATGTTCAAAAAGGAATATTCATCGACATAGAAATAGACGAACCGTATTCCGGCTGGGAACGACAACCCATACACTATAAAACGAAAAACGGAACGATAGACGACAAACGCAACAACGATTTCACAGAACGTGGTTGGACTGTAATACGTTTTTCTGAGAAGCAAGTGCATAAACAACCGAAATCTTGTTTGAAACGAGTTTATCAACTATTAAGTAAAATGGATGGGGCAATAATGATACCTCTGTGTCTTGCAACAGAGGTGAACATTTCTCCTAATGATATGTGGACCAAAGAACAAGCAGAAAGAATGGAGCAGAATAAGGAACGTGAAAAAATGCTTGGCATAGACAAGTTCATTATGTCACCCGAAAGACCTAATGAGGCCTTAAAGGACTATTCTCATGGCCAAGAAATTGAAAAGAAAATCTCAAATAGGAAAAAAGAAGCGCAACTGAAAGAGAGTGAGCAAATACAATCAAAATTTAGAGTAAATCCGCCACAACCTCCCAAAGTCCCTATCACTAATCCAGACGAGCAAAGGCGTAGGGAAGCCGAGCAATATGAGCATCCACAACAGATAAGCACCCAAACAAAACCCAAATCAACACCATCAAGTAGAGGATATGCCTAAATCTATATGCAATTTCAAGTACGAGGACAAGGATTTCTATAACAACTATTGTTCAAACCTTGTCGATTTCACTTTGTTGGAATATTTTGAGGACATAGAAAAACATAATGAGTTTGTTGGAAAGATTGCCCCTAACAATATCAACAATAGCATTGAAATAGAGGTACGCATTCCATACACTTTTCCACACAATAAGTTGTTGTTCGTAACATGGAGTCTTTCAGGTTATCCACATCTCATACCTTTTGACAGAAACAATCCCCGAATGGGAAATTGGTTTTGCTTGAATTCGGCTTTTGCAGAAACGCCTAAAGCACAACTAGATGAAGAATTTTTCCGACTTAGGGGATGGTTTCATAATAATCTGAAAGAGGGATTACCTCGTCATATAAACGACCGTAATACTCAGGCCGCTCTACAAATATTTAATGCCTATGAGGGATACAATCCTGATGAAATCAACGATATGGCGGAAAAGAGCCAACTGACATTTGTTGGTGATTTTGCCAAAAATAGTGAAAATTTCAAGGAAACCAATGACTATTTGAATGTTGTGAAACATCCCAATGACAAGTTCACCGTTTTCCAAGATAAAGAAGGAACGAATGAAAAATTACCATACATACTTGTAACACATATACCTGAACGGAGTGATAGCTTTGCATCATGGGCTGAGGAGTTTAAGTGGGATGAAAAACTTTGCAAAACTTTGCTTCCCGGCTTTCGCTTCAGAGAAGTGAGTGAAGTAGCGTTAAGACCATTGCAAAAAGCGGGAAAAGATAAAAATAGTTTCTTTATTCGACAATTCTGTGGAGTTTCTGATGAAGAAGCTAAAGCCGACCAACGACTCCTTACAGAGAAGCTATCAACAATGTCTATGCCAAAAGTGCATAAAGATGCTTTACAAAAGAAGATTGATGGCTTCGTGGAAGATAATAGGAGAAGGCGTGAAGCTGCCAATAGGCCAATTGGAGATGTTGATGAAATAGAAGAGCCTGACCCGCAAGATTTATATAATAGCTATATCTCTAAGTTGCATTATTTTGCGATTGGCATTGTCTGTGATGGTGGCATAAAATGGATTCTTGCCACTGCTAATCTTTATAATAGGAAATACTCAGAGTTTCACTATGACCTTGAAAGGTATAGATGTGACATAAAAGAGGCAAGTGATATTACTCTGTGGCTTTCGCATTCTAATACAATAGGGCGGAAAGAGTATTTTGGCCGTGGAGAGCTAAGTTCTTCATTGGCCGACAAGAAAATTGCCATTATAGGACTTGGCGCGATTGGTTCGCCCATAGCTGAAGCCTTTGCCAGAGGTGGAGTACGACAACTAACACTATGGGATGGTGACATTGTAGAAGCTGGCAACATCTGCCGTTCCATTTATGACAACACAGATATCGGCAACGCTAAAGCACAAGCACTCGCGGTACATATTAAACGCATTTCACCTTTCTGTGATGTCAAGCCTCAAGGCAACTGGTATCAACCTGATTACACGGGTGTACACCGTTATATCAATGGTGATTTCTACGGAAACATTAACTACGACTCTCAGAAAAAATTTATAGAGACGTTACATGAGTATGACTTAATCATAGATTGTACGGCGAGCAACGAGCTTTTGCATTTCCTCAGCTATGCCGCAAATGACGTCGCATTACTGAGTTTGTGCATTACAAACAGGGCGACTCATTTGCTTTGCTTTTCAAATCATGATGGAAATCCTTTCGAGTTAAGAAAACATTTCCTTACTTCAATAGAGCAGGATACTGAAAACTTCTATGTGGAGGGCACAGGCTGTTATTCTCCGACCTTTTTGGCTACAAGTTGCGATGTACAATCGCTTGTTAACCTATGTACACGTTCTATCCATAGGCAAATGCAACAGCGAGGCTATGTATCTTCAACAATATGGCATTACAATGATGACAATATCATTGCGGATTCTCTGCATTGCTACCAACTTGAAGAAAGTCCAATATCTATGGTTGTATCAGAAAGTACCATTAACAAAATGAGACAACTTCCTATGGCGCATAACGGTAATATGGGTCATCTTCTTGGTGGTTATAATACGGATAGAAATGCTATCTTCATTACATCGGTTATAAGTCCAGATAGTTCAAACGAAGTAATGGGGAAAATGCGCCAGCTTTCCAACGGAATAATTGACTATGTCGGCAATGTTTGCGCGGCCTCGTATTACGATAATCAGCCATTGGAATCTTCAAAAAAGCAAATTGTTGAAATTGCAAATAATAAAGATGTTGACACGAACAATCCAATTGTGGCTATGGTAAGGAGCAATGGGCAAATAGAATTTCGATTGTACATAAATGAAAAATTTTTATCATTTAATCTGATGAATAATGGAACTAATGGAAAAAGATAATATACTCGCCACCGTAAAAGCCATCAATGAAGCCTGTGATGATCTTTCAGAACTGTCAAATGACGAATTAAGAAATAGGTTTCAAAACATCCGCAATAGTGTAACAGAACAAGGCGTTACCCTTGACAGCGTTTTGGTTGATGTGTTTGCCATAGTCAAAGAAACCATGAAACGATTTGCTAAAAACCAATATATAAGCGTTGAAGCCTATTCTACAGAAAAGTCATGGGGAAACGGTCACGATTTTGTATATGTCCATAATAACGATCAAGCCATATATAGGAATCAATGGAGAGTGCTTGGTGAGAAATTCACTTGGAACATGACACCATACGATGAGCAGTTGCAAGGAGGAATAGAAATCCACAAAGGGCGAATATTACAGATGGCAACTGGCGAAGGCAAGACTTTGGTTGTTATAGCACCGGCGGTGCTAAACGCTATAAGTGGCAAGGGAGTACATATAATGACAGTTAACGAATACCTTTCAAAGAGGGACTTTGAGATTACTCGGCCTATATATTCCTTTCTCGGACTTTCAGTCGGTTGTATCGAGGGCAAGGCTCATTGCAGTTTACAACGTAAAGAGGCTTATGCTTGCGACATTACTTTGGGAACAACGTCAGGCTTCGTTTTCGACTATCTTTATGACCACACAACCTTAGATGTTTCAAAGTGTGTACAAGATAAATTCGGCTTTTCCATTGTAGATGAAGCTGATTCGGTGATGATTGACGAGGCAGAAACGCCACATATTTTATCAGGAGGCATAGATTACACACAGAAGAAAGGTGAAAGTCCGTATGAAAAATTCCTGCCAAATATAAAAAGGTTAGTGGTGCAAGCAGGAATGGGATTATACTCAATTGACAAGCTTCGGAAGAAGGCAACATTGACAGAAAAAGGAAAGTCTTGGCTCGCCAATGATTGTGGAGATTCGACAATTTTTGACGATGAGTTTTACGACAATAAGATAAAACGTATAAAGAAAGATGCCGCGCTCACAAAGGCCCAAAAAGAAGGCTTTGTATTGGCAGAAAAGAACTCACGGCTGGAACAACTTAAACAGCAAAACGTGTTATGCCAATTATTGACGGCTCTTACCGTGTATGAAAGGGACGTGGACTACATCGTGTCAGACAAGAGGATTATCATAGTCGACCAAAATACAGGTCGTCTAAAACCCACCCATGTATGGGAGTTTGGCTTGCATGAAGCAGTCATGGCAAAGAGAACATCTCGCCTATCGCAGGTATAGTCAATATCAGCGGTACTATTACTGTAAAAAATTATCTACAGCTCTACGAAAAACTTTCGGGAATGACAGGTACGGCCATTGCTGCAATAGACGAATGGCGTGATGTGTACGGCCTTGATGTAGCTGTTATTCCTACTCATAGACCTGTGATTCGTAAAGACCACTCTCTTCGAGCATTTGTCACAAGCGACCAGGCTCTTTTTGCTATGTCACAAGAAGTGGCAAGACTGCATGAAATGCAACGACCCGTTCTTGTTGGTGTAAACTCTATTAGACAATCTGAAAAAGTACAGTCCTATTTTGAAAGCAAAGGATTGAAGCCGCAATTATTGAATGCAAAAACACTTGGGCAGGAAGCCTCTATCATAACTCGTGCGGGAACACATGGCTGCATTACCGTGGCTACCAATGTGGCTGGACGTGGAACTGATATTAAACCAAATGATGAAGCACTGAATGCAGGCGGTTTGGCTGTCATCGGTTGGGGTATAGCGCATTCAAAACGTATTGACGAGCAACTCATTGGACGTTCAGGACGACAAGGAAATCCAGGTTCATCGCAATTTTTTGTGTCTTGCGAAGATGAAATAATAGGATTCTTATCTCCAAATGATAAAAAGTCATTGGAAGATTTGAAACAACAAAATGCTACAGAAAGTGGGGAAATGACAGATGAACGTACTGTCAAATTATTCTTGTTAGCCCAACACAACAAGGAGGAAGAGGACAAAAATGCTCGTGCGGAGGCGACTAAGCGAGATGATGTCATTAACCCTTTCCGTAAGCTTTTGTATGATTTACGTATGCAGCTTCTTCGGCAAGACAATCAAGCCATTGAATCTGGTTATAAACTTTTCGACTTGTGGGAAAATGTTGATTTCAAGTCTGAATATGAAAGTCATAGAAAGAAGATAGTCGAAAAGGCTCTCCCTATAGTTAAAAGAGCATTGAACAATATATGGAGTGTTGAAGCTTTTGTCCCAATACCCTTGATGACAGATGGAAAGACATTTTCCATAACGTGCGACTTCAGAAAAGCCATAGCAACAAATGGTACATCCATCATAAACGAAATTGAAAGACAATCTTTGCTTACGGCAATAGACAAGTTGTGGATTGGCTTCATTAACGAAATTAACAGTCCACTGCTACCCCAAAATGAATATGAATTGATTTATCAGAAAGTGTTTGCTTCTGCAAAGGAAGACTTGAGGCACACTTTACTTACTGTTACATTACCCATCAACGATGAAGATGAAGATAACCTTACCACCTTAATGAGTCGTAGCCATTTCCATTTTCCAGACACGGCCTGTGACACGGTCGGTTTTGAAGAACTTTGTCCTTGTGGAAGCGGCAAGCCATATTGGCAATGCCATGGACGTTTTGTAGTGAAAGAATCTAACATCTTTAGCCTATCGTAATATTCCTCAAGAAAAAATAGAAAATCATGAAATACATTTACTCTATCTGAAATAAAATTATTATCTTTGCATTAGTTGATTGAATTATTGGGAATAAGCAGAATGGTGAACTTCAAAGGTTTCTAAACCATTACCTATTCTCGTTTTGGTTGATAGTAACATTCTGATTCACAGTTACATTTTGTCTAGTGCAACACCGGTGAAGCAGGCAAAGACGAACAGGTCACGGGTGAAAGCAAGCGTAGCATCGGAAAACTCATGCTCGATAAGCTGCCGGATTTCTCCCTCCGTAAGATATTCCCTTTCCTTCACGTTGGGCGTGATACGGAACTGCGCAAATGGATTTCTCGGTATCAGCCCGTTGTAATGCGCCCGTGAAACGATAGTCTTGACCCACATGCACGCCAACCATATAGTCGCGTTTTTAAGCCCTTGTTCCGTTGTGAGGAATACGGAGAACTCCTTGATGAAATCGGGAGTAAGTTCCAACATAGACATGTCGTTGCGCTTGTAGAACGACTTGATGAACGCCGCCACATAGTTCCTTGAACGCACCATCACACGGTAAGACCCCATGCAGCGGTCTTTGCCGACACGTTTCAGGAACTTGGCGTTCTCCTTGTCGAATGCGCCGAGTATCGTTTCATACTCGCAGCCGATGCCCTGATAGGCGTTGCGCACCATTTCCGCCGTGACATACGCCTCACGGTCGGATATGCGCTGGTAGTGCTTGATGATTTGCGCCTTGATGTTGTCAAGCGCAAGGTTCGTCTCCCTCGCTTCCACGCTCTTGCCTTTGGCACGGTTGCCTTTTGCATCCCAAAGCTCCTTTGTGATGCTCCGTTTGCAACTGAACTGCGCTACCGTCCCGTTGATTGTAACCCGTCCCATGATGGAGACAATTCCGTTCTTCTCCTTGCTGCCGTTCGTATAGAACAGCACGCGAAATGTGCTCCTTGTCATACTCGTTCTTTTTTGGTTGCAAAACTATAAATCAACGAGTTAAACCTTGACAAGCAAACCTACGCAGAACGGCGCAAATAAAACGGAGACTGTTAAATCTGCACCTTCAATGGGTAACGAATAGGAAACCGTTTTCCTGCCGCAATCCGCTTTGAAACGCTTTTCAGTCCTTTGCCCAACTTCTGCGATTTTCTCCTAACTGCTTAATTCCCAATTTCAAATTCGCATTTCTGCCGAATTTCGTCGGATATTCCATAGATATTCCGTATCTTTGGGCCATGAACTAAAAACCATGCTAATGAAACAAGTTGCGTTTTTGCTGTTGGCTTCGTTCACTTTTGCACTGCCAATACATTCTCAATTCAGAATATACCAAGACAACAAGGTCGGGGTGAACAGGACGCTACAAAACTCCGGCGCCGCCCTATCAGTAGGGAACGGCAACCTACCCCAAAACTACGCTATCGGGCTTCAAAGTGACACTGAAGCTAATGGCACGGACTTTTATATTGCAACCCGTTGGCGGAATTAATTTAGTGCGTACTTAATTCTGCCGATAGGTTTATTATTGATAAAATTGATGTATTGTAATACGGTCAGCGCACTAATATTGAAAAATGGTGTTTTGCCGCCAGGCAACAAGATATTCAGATAAAATCACTTTAAAACATTTACAGCGTATGACATTTGTACAAATAGAAGTGGAATTTTTTAGAGTCAATTCCTACTTCATTGACAACTTGGACACCCAAAACAAACAAAGGCAAATGAGACCTTTATGCGGAAGTTTGGAACGTTTTTTGGATACCAAAGGCCATCGTTATTCAAAAGATGTTACGACCATAGAAATTGTTTTTTTCTGCGGGCGGTACTTCAAGGCTCGCCTAAGGCCGAAATATATAGAGGGCAAGGTTGTAAAGAATTGGCGTGACAGAGACCTTGACATGTATTTTTCACGCGAACTCAAAATAAACATTGACTTGAATGCCCACTGCAAGGAGTTCTTCGAGGCTGACAAAATGGGAAGCTACAACATCATTGCCCGCACGACGATGGAATACGTTTCAACCATGCCGCTGCCAGTAAAGATTCGCAAGACGTTCGACAGGGAGCTGTTCGTGAACGACCTGCGGGAGTTCTTCCAGAGCATCGGCTGCGATGTCTGACGGAACTAAATATACAACTTCGGATAGTCATGAAACATTTTGTAACCAATGCCTATATGATTGATGCTGATTATGATTTAAGTGGTTTGAAACAGTCATCAACATTAGAACTAACCCATAGCCTGGAACGTTTTATGGCTAATAAAAGCAAGTATTCATGCGACGTGGAGAAAATTGTTTTAATATATTTCTGTGGCAGTTTCTGTATTGGGCGGAAGCGTCCGAAATATATTGAAGACAAAATATCAAAACACCCACGGAGTGAATACCTTAATATGCACTTGTATCATGTGCTCCAAATTGACATCGACTTGAATGATGTTCGCAAGGAGTTCTTCGAGACCGACAAGATGGGGAGCTACAACATCATTGCCCGCACGACGCTGGAATACGTTTCAACCATGCCGCTGCCCGTAAAGATTCGCAAGACGTTCGACCGGGATTTGTTCGTGAACGACCTGCGGGAGTTCTTCGTGAGCATTGGCTGCGATGTCTGACGGACACCATGACGCGCCGCGACAGCCCTGCGATGCCCTTGCGCCTAAGGCAATTTGCATCGTACCACCCCGAAAGCCCAACATATACGAGCGCAAAAACCACAAACAAAGAAAACGATTGCAAACACATTTAAATTAACAATATGCATACAAAGAGAATCCTATTTGCCGCCGCCATCGTGCTGGCTGCATACAGCTGAAGGTGAATGTGGCGACAGGAGTTGGAACTGCAGCTCTTCCATATTTTACAGCTGTTGGAGTTGCCGTTGGAGTTGGCAGTGCAATATATGATAGCAAGATTCATAAATTACCAAATGGACACTATTTAAGATTACGCCCTGTTATAAAATGAAAAAAATGATATGCATAAACAAAGCATGCTTCATAGTTTATCCTATCTCGCTGGTAGGAATATGGGGAATGGCAATGGACATCTCTATTATAAAAGAAGAATCATCAATTGAAAGCACTCTGGCTTTCTATGGCATAATGCTGTATTTAACGATATTCCCAATATGGTTTTTCCGCAAAGTTCCATTGTGCATAATAGAAAAAGGCAAGGCCCTCACAATGTATTATGAGACATTCAGAAAACGAGTGATTGGCTTCAATGAGATAGTGGCATTCAACTATCCCGTCACCACAGGCAAAAGGATTACATACAACATCATCACCAAAGATAAAGAAATCATTCAGCTTGAAGATGATTATTCAAACCTTAAAAGCATCTGCTTCAAATGGAACATGGAATATAGAGGTGAAGAATACAGAAAGAGCATGGTGAGCAAGTATGCAGACAACGGTGAGCACTATTCATTTTCAACAAGATGGACTGAAGCGTGCTTTGGCCTGCAAACAATCATGCTGGTATTGCTGTTGGTGATTCCCTTTTTCAAAATAGCGACGGAAAAACCGATGAGCACAGCCGCTTTCATATTGGCAGTAATGCTGGCCGGCGGTGTGTACCTTTGGCTTTATACGCTGACATCTTTCAGCGTAAAAGCCGGCACGTTCATTGCCAGAAACCATTTCACAAAGAACAACAACCTTGCCATAGAACTTTCACGTGTGGCTTGGATACATCTTGGGCGTTACCGGATTAACATCATGATGGCAGACGGCAAAGCGCATGGCATAAGCCATAAGTTGTCGTCATCGCAGATTGAAGATTTCAAAAGAAAGCTGCAAGGAGACTGGGCATCACCTGCCTGTAAAGCCAAATCGCATCAAGCTCATGGCCATGGCAGGTGATGCCGCCACGGACTTGATGCGATTTTGCGTTAACAATTTAATGTCAATGCCCCGCCTCGGTGCTTCGCCCCGTAACACCCTGGCACAGAACACCTTGTGCAATGATGCGTTTCCGCGATGCGAAATGGGCCGTTTTGGGTTGCGAAACGGCCCATTTCGCATCGTCATCCGTGCCGTTTTGCCATTCCGCCCGGCCATGGCACGGAATGGCCCGGGGCGTCAGCCTTTTGATTGCAGCATTTCAACCATGCAAAGCGAAGCAGACCGAAATGGAAGCCACTATCTTCATGGAGAAGCAGGCTGCCGGTTGGTACAGCAACCTATTGCTTGGGAACATCGCGGACACAAAAGAGCTTTCACAACAAACGGCCTGAAGCAACAAAACTTACATGATTTCGTATATAGATAACCTCACAAATGCGGGCGGCCATGATGACCGCCCGCTTTATTTGCATCCTTCAATAAATTGTACACCCTAAAAACTTGCAACCGCTTTCCCAAAACATTATCTTTGCATAAGATAAGCTGCGCCCGGGAATCTGTTAGCAAGCTCGCTTTCCACTTGCCTGCATTATCTTTGCAGGGAGACAAGCACAAGCCTACATTGCCCGCCGATGTCACTCCGGCTGCTCGGCGTCGAGTTTGTCTATGGCGCCGGTGGCGGGGTTGAGCGTAAGGTGGGTGGTGTAACGCTTGTTGAAGAGCTCGCCGCTGAGCAGCTCGGTATAGCCATACTGCGCCGCCGAGGTGTCGAAACTGTCGAGCACGGCAGAGCCTTTGTATATGGTGACGGAAATTTTGCCGGGTATGTTGACGTAGATGCCGTCCTCCTTGTCTTTCTTCTTCTTCCCCCCCTCAGCCTCGGGCGCGGCTGCCGGCAGGTTCTTCTCGTCGGTGACGCTGATGTAGTAAGGCTCGCCCGCGAGGTCGTCGGCATCTACGAGGCCCAGCTTCTGCGACAGACGGAAGAGCACCTGCTTCTCCATGCCGGGCTGCGGGCATACGGTGAGCACGTACTCGGCGGTGTCCTTGACGGTGGTGCCGGTGAAGAGCTGCGTCAAGGCGCGGTCCTGGCGGTCGAGGTTGGCCAGCATTATGCGCAGCTGCTCGCCGTCCTTGGGCATATAGTCGGCCTCGCCGCGGTTGAGATAGTTCTTGCTGTCGCGTATGTCGTATATGTCCTGCGCCGTGAGTTCGGCCATCTTCGCCGCGCTCCCGGCGGCGAGTACTTCCTCGCTGAGGTACTGGCGCGGGTTCACCGGCGCGGGCTTGGGCGCGGCACGGAACGGCTCGGGCTGCTCCGCCTTGCGCGGCGTGGCGTTGACGGCGAGCAGGGTGCCGTCGTCGGCCAGCGCGATGTTGCACGCGGAAGTCTTGGCGTTGAACTTCACGGCGTAGCCCTTGGCCTTGTCGGCCTCGCCGAAGGTGGTCATCGACAGGCCAATTAGCCTGTGGGTGACTGACGGTTCGGCCTTGACATCGTTCAGCCGGAGGTAGCGCTGGGCATAACGGCAGAAGTCACCCGGGGTGTAACTGGTCTTCTCGACGCGCACCACGAAGCGCAGCACCGTCTTGGGGAGGAAGTAAACGGCCCCCTCGGGCGTGACGCCCGGCCTGTAAACGCTTGTCTCTGTCTGGGCTGCGGCTCCGCTGCAGAGCGCGAGCAAGCAGGCAATCAATGTCTTTCTCATAATGTATGTCGTGTTTCTTTATGCTTGACGTTATTCCTGTAGTTTCCTGAAAGCCTGCGGCAGATACCTCACTATGTCGCCCGCCACAAGGCTCTCGCGCCCGAGGTCGGCCGCCGCAAGGTCGCCGGCAAGGCCATGGATGTACATCCCGGCCACGCAGGCGCCTGCCTGCCCGTAGCCGCGGGCCAGCAGCGCTGCTATAACGCCGGTGAGCACGTCGCCGCTACCGGCCGTGGCCATGCCCGCATTGCCCGTGGGATTAAAGGCCACGTGGCCGTCGGGCAGGCATAGGGCTGAGTAATGCCCCTTTATGATGATGTAGGCGCCGAGGCGTGCGGCCATGTCGCTGGCTTTGACAAGGCGCTCGTAGCTGTCGGCGCAGTGGCCTGCCATGCGGTCGAACTCCTTTGGATGGGGCGTCATCACTATGCCCCTGGGCAGCTGCTGCAGCCATGCACGGTGGTTGGCGAGGATGTTCAGCGCGTCGGCGTCGGCCACGATGGGGCATTGGGTGCGCCTGAGCTGGGCTATGAGCGCAATGGCAGTGGTCTCATCCAGGCCGAGGCCGGGGCCTATGGCCAGCGCAGTGAAGCGCTCGGTGTCTACGGCCTCCGAGAAGAAAGCCTCCTCCGGGTCGAGCTGCACCACCGCCTCTGGCACCGCCACCTGCACTGCAAGGTTGTTGCATCGGGGCGTATGCACCGTAACCTTGCCTACCCCGGAGCGCAGGCAAGCACGGGCGGCAAGCACCGAGGCGCCCGCCATGCCGCAGCTGCCGGCCACGAGCAGGGCGCTGCCCATGCTGCCCTTGTGGGCAAAATCATCGCGCCCCTTGACCAGGGAACGCACCTCGGCCTCCTCCACAATACGGTAGCGGGCGTCGGAAGAGGCAATGCCTTCTGCGCTTATGCCTATGTCGAGCGTCTTGAACCGGCCCACGTACTGCTGGTTCTCCGCAAAGAGGAACGACAGCTTTGGCTGCTGGAGCGTAAGGGTGAGGTCGGCGCGTATGGTGTTGGCGCGGACATTGTATGTGTTGTCCTCGCCCATCAGCCCCGAAGGCACGTCGATGCTGACCACCGTGGCAGGCGAAGCGTTGATATATTTCACCAAAGAGGCAAAGCCCCCGGCCAGGGGCTTGTTCAGCCCCGAGCCGAAAAGCCCGTCGACGACCAGCGTGCCGGCTTCAAGCTGCGGCGGGTCGAACTCTTGCGTCACCTCCACGAACTGCACGCCGCCCAAGGCGGCAAGCCGCTCCTTGTTCGCAGCGCAGTCGGCGGAGAGATGGCCGGTGATGTTGAACAGGAAAGCCGATACGGCATACCCCCTGCCCTTGAGCAGCCGGGCCACGGCCAGCGCGTCGCCGCCATTGTTGCCAGGGCCGGCAAACACAACCACGGGCGTGGCCGCCCCCCATTCACCGGCTATCGAGCGCGCTATGGCCTCCGCCGCGCGCTCCATCAGGTCAATGGAGGATATCGGCTCGTGTTCTATCGTGTACTTGTCCAGCTCATGAATCTGAGCGCTTGTGAAAATCTTCATACGTGCAAAAATACAAAATTAATGCTAACCGCTGGTTATACTTTGGATGATTTTTAGTAATTTTGCCCCAAAATTTCTAAAAACAAGCATGGGCGTAGTCAAAATCAAAGACAAGTCGTTTGAAACTTCAATCACCGAAGCCGAGATAAAACGGCGCGTTAAGGCCGTGGCCGAACAGATAAACCACGACATGGCGGGCAAGAACCCGCTGCTGCTGGCAGTGCTCAACGGCGCGTTCGTGTTCGCTGCCGACCTCATGCGGGAGCTTACCATACCGTGCGAGATATCGTTCGTGAAGCTGGCTTCATACCAGGGAGTGACCTCGAGCGGCACGGTGAAAGAGGTGATCGGCATCAACGAGAACCTGGCCGGGCGCACAATAATCATTGTCGAGGACATAGTTGAAAGCGGACTGACCATGAAGAGGATGATAGAGAGCATCGGAACGCGCAACCCGGCCTCCGTACACATCTGCACATTGCTGCTGAAACCCGACCGCCTGCAGGTGCCGCTCGACATTGAATACGTGGCATTCAGCATCCCGAACGACTTCATCCTGGGCTACGGGCTTGACTACGACCAGCAGGGAAGGCAGCTGAGAGACATCTACACACTCAAGGAGGGGTGAGCCACTGCCACGGCGGGACGCCCCCGGGACGGGCCAAACACAGACAACACAGAACCAATCAGATACAAGACAAACATAACAGACTTACAATGAAGAATATTGTGATATTCGGTGCGCCGGGCTCCGGCAAGGGAACACAGAGCGACCTGCTCATAAAGAAATATGGTTTCGGACACATCTCGACCGGCGACGTGCTGCGCGGCGAGATCAAGAAAGGCACCGAGCTTGGCAAGACGGCCAAAGGCTACATCGACAACGGCCAGCTGATACCCGACGAACTGATGGTCAGCATACTCGCCAGCGTATACGACAGCTTCGGGGCCGACCACGCAGGTGTCATCTTCGACGGCTTCCCACGCACCATAGCCCAGGCCGAGGCTCTCAAGGCCATGCTAGCAGAGCGCAGCCACAACGTGGCAGCCATGATTGAGCTCGACGTTCCCGAGGACGAGCTCATGAGCCGCCTCATAAAGCGCGGGCAGGAAAGCGGACGCTCCGATGACAACGAGGAGACCATAAAGAAGCGCCTCGACGTTTACCACAACCAGACGGCACCGCTCATAGAGTGGTACGAGAAAGAAGGAATACACAACCACATCAACGGCCTCGGTGAGCTCGACAGGATTTTCAGCGACATCTGCAAGGTCATTGACAACATATAACACAGCCAATGGCAGCATCCAATTTTGTTGACTACGTGAAGATATACTGCCGCTCAGGCAAGGGCGGCAGGGGGTCGATGCACCTGCGGCGCGCCAAGTACAACCCCAACGGAGGACCCGACGGAGGAGACGGAGGGCGCGGCGGCAACGTATACCTGCGCGGCAACCATAACTACTGGACGCTGCTTCACCTGCGCTACGAACGCCACATACGGGCCGGACACGGAGGGAACGGAGGCCGCGACAAGTGCCACGGCACCGACGGCAAGGACGTTTACATCGACGTGCCGTGCGGAACGGTGGCCTACAACGCCGAGACGGGCAAGTACATCTGCGACGTAGCACGCGACGGGCAGGTAGTGATGCTACTCAAGGGCGGCCGCGGCGGACTGGGCAACTACCAGTTCCGCACCGCCACAAACCAGGCGCCGCGCTTCGCACAGCCCGGCGAGCCGATGCAGGAGATGACCGTCATACTCGAGTTGAAACTGCTTGCCGACGTAGGTCTCGTAGGATTCCCCAACGCAGGCAAGTCTACGCTGCTCTCGTCGCTGTCGAGCGCAAGGCCGAAGATAGCCAACTATCCCTTCACAACGCTCGAGCCCTCGCTCGGAATCGTGGAATACCGCGACCACAAGTCGTTCGTCATGGCCGACATCCCCGGCATCATAGAGGGAGCAAGCCAGGGCCGGGGACTGGGGCTGCGCTTCCTGCGCCACATCGAGCGCAACTCGCTGCTGCTCTTCATGGTGCCGGGCGACACCGACGACATTAAGCGCGAGTACGAGGTGCTGCTCGGCGAACTGCGCAACTTCAACCCCGAGATGCTCGACAAGCACCGCGTGCTGGCCGTGACAAAGTCTGACCTGCTTGACGACGAGCTGATAGAGATGCTCCGCGAGACCGTGCCGACAGACATTCCCGTGGTGTTCATATCCGCCGTTGCCCGCCAAGGGCTCGACGAGCTGAAAGACATCCTCTGGCGAGAGCTCAACAGCGAGAGCAACAAGCTCAAGGAAATAACCGCCGAGGAGACCCTCGTGCACCGCGACAAGGACATGAGCGTGTTCGCCGCAGAGCTGGCTGCCGAGGGCGAAGACCTCGACGAGGGATTTGAAGCCGATGCCGACGAGGTAGACGTGGACGACCTCGAGGACTTCGACGACTTTGAATACGAAGACGAGGAGGAGGCCAATGGTTGAACCGGTGCTCCGCTACCACGACATAGCCCCGGGTGTGGTCGCCTTCAGCACCACCCGCCACGGGGGCTACAGCCGTGGCAACTACGCCGAGTTCAACATCAACCAGCATTGCGGGGATGCCCCTGAGGACACGCAAAGGAACCTTTGCCTGCTGTGCCGCAAGCTAAACATCAAGCCTGGGCGGCTGGTAATGCCCCACCAGACACACGGAACCGAGGTGAGGCAAATAGCTGAAGAGTTCTTCAGCCTGCCGCAACCGGCGCGCACCAGCCTGCTCGAAGGCATTGACGCCGTGATGACAGACGTGCGGGAAACGTGCATAGGCGTTTCAACAGCCGACTGCATACCCATCCTTCTTTATGACACTGACCACCGCGCCGCCTGCGCCGTGCACGCCGGGTGGCGCGGCACGGTGGGGCGCATTGCCCGCAAGGCCGTGGCAGCCATGCAGGCCGCCTACTCCACCCGGCCGCAATCACTCCGCGCCGTCATCGGGCCGGGCATATCGGCAGATGCTTTCGAGGTAGGCGACGAAGTATACGCGAAGTTCGCACAGGCCGGCTTCGACATGGGGCGCATCAGCCGCCGCACCGGCAAATGGCACATCGACCTCTGGGAATGCAACCGCCTCGAGCTCGTAGAGGCTGGCCTCCCACCTTCAGCCATCAGCCTCACCAACACCTGCACATACTCACACGCCGACGAATATTTCTCCGCGCGCCGCCTCGGTACGGCCTCCGGGAGGATATTCACCGGGATAATAATAAGAAACAGCTAAAGCCCATGACTCTAAGAATCCACAGCACACTTACCGTAAAGCCTTTCCTTGCCGCCGCCATAGCCATAATAACGCTCACATCGGCCACGAAAGACCAGTTTACGCCGCCCGAGCAGCAGCAGATAAGCATCGAAACGCCGGGGCTGTTCGACCGCTCCGACGCTTTCACCGTAGACTTCGCCGCCATTCGCCCGGCAGACTACAGTTTCCCGCTGCCCGTGGGCAAAGCGAGGCTGCTCAAGGACAACACCCTCGAAATAGCCACGGCAAAGGGCGATGCCGTCAAGGCGATGTTCGGCGGCACGGTGCGACTATCGAGACACATCCCCGGCCACGGCAATGTCATCGTGGTGCGCCACGCCAACGGGCTCGAAACCGTTTATGCACGCAACGCCCAGAACCTCGCCAAGGTCGGCGACGTGGTGAAAGCCGGGCAGACCATAGCCATCGTCGGGGGCAAGGAGGGGCGCACGTTCTGCTCGTTCGCCATCATGGTCAACGGCGGGCGCATCAACCCCGCGACCCTGCTGAACCCTGAGAGCCACAGGCTCCTGCGCCAGACCATACTGTGCAAGAAGGCGCCAGGCCACGTAAGCCTCACCGTAACCCACCCCGACAAAGAACAGCTGGCGCAGGCCGAGGCTGAAAAGCGCAGGCAGCAGGCAAAGGAATTCACCGCCAACCCCTTTGCCGACGGCAACAAGTTCAGCATAAACTTCGCCGAACTGGCCCCCGGCCAGTGGTGCTACCCCCTGCCCGGGGCGAAGGTGATAAGCCGCTACGGCCGCCGCGGCGGCAGGATGCACAGCGGGGTTGACCTCAAGACCAAGCCCAACGACGAGATACTGGCCGCCTTCGACGGCGTGGTAACAATGTCGCAACGCTACTATGCCTACGGCAACTACATCAAAATACGCCACGCCAACGGACTGGAGACCTGCTACAGCCACAACTCCAAGAACCTCGTGAAGAAAGGCGACGTGGTAAAGGCTGGGCAGGTGATAGCCCTCACGGGGCGCACCGGGCGCGCCTCCACCGAGCACCTGCACTTTGAATGCCGCGTGAACGGGCAGACATTCGACCCCGCCAAGATATTCGACCACGCAAACCAGGCAGTGAAGATGGACCGGCTCACGTTCACCAAGCGCGGGCGCAGCGTATCCATCAAGGCCGAAAAGAACTACATGGCCAAGGGGAAATGACCCCAGCGCAGGCCCGCTTGCCGCCATGCCCCGGCAAGGCAAGGCCATGGCGTAAGGATATTTCGCAAGCGGCCATGAAGCCGCGCCATTTCCGGTAACATACTGACAGTCAGCCACTGCCGAGGCGTGGCTCATGGCGATGCCGAAACGGGCTGTTCCGCAGTGCGGAACAGCCCGTTTCGGCATACGAAAGAGGCCGTCCCGCAACGCCGGACGGCCTCTTTCGTGCCGCAATCCCCATTGTGTAAAACAAAATTCCCGCCCGCGCCGCCGTCAGCCGAGGTGCAGCACCTGGTCACAGTAGTCCATCACGGCGGGGCGGTGGGTGATGAACACTACCGTCTTGTCACGCCCGCTGAGTATGTTTTTCAGCAGCCTGCGCTCGGTCTCGGGGTCGAGTGCGCTCGTGGCCTCGTCGAAGAGCATCACGCTGCGGCCGCGCAGCAGGGCGCGGGCTATGGCTATGCGCTGCGCCTGGCCCTCGCTAAGGCCGCCGCCACCCTCGGCTATCCGGGTGTCAAGCCCCTCGGGCAAGTCGCCGATGAAGTCGGCGCAGGCAGTGGCGAGCGCGTCGAGCATGGCCCGCTCGGTGGCCGCTGGGTCGGCCAGCAGCAGGTTCTGGCGTATGGTTCCGCTCAGCAGGGTGTTGCCCTGCGGCACATATACAAAGTTGCAGCGGCTGGCAGGCGACACTTCGCGGCTCCCGTCGGCGTTGTAAAGCTCTATGCGGCCCTCGGTGGGGCGCACGAGCGCCAGCATGAGGCGCACGAGCGTGGTCTTGCCCGCCCCCGTCTCGCCGAGTATGGCGGTGCAGGTGCCGGGGCGGAAGTCGAACGACAGGCGGTCTATCACGTTCTCCCTGCCGTCGCCGTAAGCATAGCTGACCCCGCTCAGGCGCACGCCGCATGGTGCCTTCACAGGCTCACCGCCCCCGGTTTCCTCCTGCGGGGCGTCCTCAAGCTCCATGAGCCGCTCGGCGGCGGTGAACACGGCAACGAACGCCGGGGCCAGCTTCGTAAGGTCGCGGGCGGGCGACTGTATGCGGAAGACGAGCTGCAGGAAGGCCGTCATGCCTCCGAACGTGAGCGTGCCTTGCTGCAAGCGGAGCGCGCTCCAGAGGAAAGCCACGAGGTAGCCCACGGAGAAGCCCGAGTTGAGCAGCAGGTTCGACATGACGGAGAACACCGTGCGGCGGCGCACGTGGCGGCGAAGCACGCCCTGCGTGGAGTCGAGGCGGCTCACCATCAGGCTGTCGCACTCAAGCGTCTTTATCACCATGCGGTGCTGCACCGTCTCTTGCAGCAGGCTCTGCACGCGGCTGTCGCTGCGGCGCACGCGGCGGGTGAACTTGCGCATCCGCGCCACGTAGAAGCGGCTCCCGGCCATGAAGAGCGGCAGCATTGCCACTGTGATGACGGCCAGCACCACGTCCATGCTCAGCAGGTAGCAGAAGGCGCCGGCGAACATGGCCGCCACGGAGAGTGCACCCGGCAGCGTCTCTGTGACGAATGTGACCACCGTGGCCACGTCTTGCTCCAGCCTGTTGATTACGTCGCCGCTGTGGTAGCGCTCCTTCCCGCTCCACTCGGAGCGCAGCAGGCGGTCAACCATGCGCTGCTGCAACCGGTTCTGGGCCTTGATGCCGAGGATGTTCCTTATCCAAACGCGGCTCACGCCGAGGCCGAAATCGCAGGCGATGAAGAGCGCCATGAGCCCCACCGCACAGTAAAGCGAGCCGGGGCGCGCCCCGGCAGCTATGTCAACAGCCCGCTGCACGGCCCACACCGAGGCCAGGCTCACGCCCACCCCGGCCAGCCCAACGGCCGCATTGAGCACAGCCTGCAGGCGGTTGCCCTTGAGGGCTCGCCACAGCCAGCGCACTATCTCGGCCACGCCGTAGCGCGACTTCTGCAATCTCAGTATGTTGTGGATTCTTCCCATTGGCTTGTTTTTTTAAAGGGGGATGAGAGTTATGGGAGTAATGGGAGCGCCGGGAAGCCCGAGGGGAACGCCGGGAAGCCCGAGGGAACCTATGGCCACGTGAATGGCGCAGCCCCCAACCCTTGGCCCCAAGCTCCCAATCGCAAGTCACTGTTCCCTTCCGTCGGCCCCCCACATCATCTTCTCGCGCAGGGTGTCGTAGTAACTGGTGCCGGGCCGCTTCACAATCCTCACTTTGTAAGGGGCCTTGCGCAGGCGGATGGCCACCCCGTCGGCACACTTCTCCGAGCGCCCGTCGACGGCTATGAGGAAGTTGTGGCTGCGGCTCTCAACCCTGAACGTAAGCACGGAGCGGTCGGATATCACCATCGGGCGCGTGTTAAGGCTGTGAGGGGCCACGGCCGTGATGCCAAACACGGGCGTGCCAGGCACGATTATCGGGCCGCCGTTGCTCAGCGAGTAAGCCGTAGAGCCCGTAGGCGTGCAAACGATGAGGCCGTCAGCCTGGTACGTGGCAAGGCTTTCGCCGTCTATCGAGGCATGGATTGTTATCATGGATGCATCGTCGCGCTTTAGTATCGCAACGTCGTTGAGCGCACAGACAGGCCCCGCAAGACTGCCGCCAAGCGGCTCCACGAGCAGCGCGCCGCGGTCTTCGATGGCATAGTCACCCCGGTGGAGCGCCTCTATGCACGCCTCTATGTCGCCAGGGCCTACGTCGGCGAGGAAGCCCAGCCGCCCCACGTTCACCCCAACTATTGGTATTTGCTTTGCGCCGACGCGCGAGGCAGCCTTCAGGAAGGTGCCGTCGCCGCCCATGGAGATTACGAAGTCGGCATCAAAGTCGCCGCCGTCGAACACCCGCGCCACGCCCACCCGCTCGCGGCTGCAGCGGCAGATGAAGTCGTAGAAGGCCCTGTCCATGGCCACCTCGTCGCCAAACGAGGCCAGGCACGAGAGCAACCGCCGGATGGAAGCCGACTTCTTGGGCTGGAACACGTTGCCGAAGATGGCGAGCCTAAGTCTGTCAGTTGTCATGCAAAATAGTTTTTTATATATCTTTAGCCCTGCCAGATATCGTTATTTGGCAAACATTTAGTACTTTTGCGCTTGACAATGCCACGCAAAACGTATGCAAAAATACACATTTATCGCGAATATGGCATTATGGGATGATATTTAATTGCATAAAGATGACCAAATTAAGCGTTAACATCAACAAGGTGGCGACCATCCGCAACGCCCGGGGCGGCAACCACCCCGACGTGCTCCGCGTGGCACAGGACTGCGAGCTCTTCGGTGCCGAGGGCATAACCGTGCACCCGCGGCCCGACGAACGCCACATACGCTACGCCGACGTGAGGGCATTGAGGCCGCTCGTCAGGACTGAGCTCAACATTGAGGGCAACCCGATAGACCGCTTCACGAGCCTCGTACTGGAGGTGAAGCCGACGCAGGTGACGCTCGTTCCCGACGCGGAGGACCAGATAACGTCGAACCACGGCTGGGACACCAGGGCCAACCGCGCGCTGCTCTCCGACGTGGTGGGCCGCTTCCGCGAGGCGGGCATACGCACGTCTATCTTCATAGACCCCGACCCCGCCATGGTAGACGGGGCGAAGGAGTGCGGCGCCGACCGCGTGGAGCTTTACACAGAGCCTTATGCAGCCGGCTATGCAGCCAACCGCGAGGAAGCGATAGCGCCCTTCTTGGATGCCGCCAGGGAAGCCCGCGCCATAGGACTCGGCCTCAACGCAGGCCACGACCTGAGCCTGCAGAACCTCCACTACTTCCTCTGCCGCATACCGTGGGTCGACGAAGTGAGCATAGGCCACGCCATCATCTGCGACGCCCTCTACCTCGGCCTGCGCGAAACAATCGCGATGTACAAGGCGGCGGCGCGAGTAGAAAACCTCTGAACAAGCAAGGCCGGGCAAACACCCACACAGCATGTTTTCTTAACTTTTAATTCTTAACTTTTAATTCTTATGGTTTACGAATTTCTGGCAACAGGCTTCGAGGAAGTCGAGGCCCTCGCCCCGGTGGACATACTGCGCCGAGGCGGAGTGGAGATAAAGACAGTGAGCGTAACGGGCGACCTCATCGTGGAGTCGGCCCACGGCGTGGGCATCAAGGCCGACGCGCTCTTCGAGGACATCGACCCGACGGATGCCGACCTGCTGATGCTTCCCGGCGGACTGCCCGGGGCCACCAACCTCAACGAGCACGAGGGCTTGCGCCGCGCCCTCGTGGAGCAGAACGCACGCGGAGGGCGCATAGCCGCCATCTGCGCCGCGCCGCTGGTGCTGGGCGGCCTCGGCCTGCTCGAAGGGCGCAAGGCCACGTGCTACCCCGGATTCGAGAAATACATGACGGGCGCAACGTATACCGCCGACCTCTACACCACAGACGGCAACATCACCACAGGCCGCGGGCCGGCCGCCGTACTGCCTTACAGCTACGCCCTGCTTGAGCAGTTCGTAGGCGCAGAGGCCGCCAAGCAGGTGCGCGACGGCATGATTTACACGCAGCTGATGGAGGGCAAGTAGCCCCGCCAGCCGCCGCCCAAAACATCGCGCCGCCCCTTGCAGGCTCCTTTCAGGCCTGCAAGGGGCGGCGCTGCGCGCAATACGGTATGCGTGAGCGACTTATCGCGCCATGGCATACGGCAGGCGGCACCGCCACAACCACTTATTTCCAACCCATTTCAGCCACCGGCGCAACCCACTGGGCCTCAGCAGGTTAGCCACACAGGCCGTTTTGCGTTCCAAAACAAGCCGTCCCAGCCTCTGAAACAGGCTGCTTGGCAACGCAAAACGACCTGTCTTGCAATGCCGTGTGGGCGACGTTGACTTTTTGCCACGCCTCCGGGCGCGCCCCCTACGGCGGCGCCAAATCACAGGCGCGCCCGTGCGAAAAATAAAAAAGCGGTGTTTGGAGCGAAAGTTAAATTAAATTCGTAACTTTGCACTATATGGACAACAACGAGAACAACACTCCCCTGCCCCACAGCTACGCCATCATCGTGGCCGGAGGCAAGGGCCTGCGCATGGGCGGGCCGCTGCCCAAGCAGTTCATGTGCGTGGGCGGCAGGCCGATACTCATGCGCACGATAGACCGCTTCCGCGAGGCACTGCCCGGCGTAAGCATAGTGCTCGTGCTGCCAAGGGAGCAGCACGAACTGTGGAGAGGGCTGTGCCGCGAGCACGCTTTCGACGCCGGCTGCCCCGTGGCCGACGGGGGCGCAACGCGCTTCCACTCCGTGCTGAACGGCCTCAGGCTCATACCGGCAGGGGCGCAGGGCATAGTAGGCGTTCACGACGGGGTGCGCCCGTTTGCCTCGGTGGCCACCATCCGCGCCTGCTACGAAGCGGCGCGGCTAAGCGGGGCGGCCATACCGGTGACCAGCGTGGTGGAGACGCTGCGCCATGCGGGCGGCCACACAGTGCCGCGCTCCGACTACCGGCTCGTGCAGACGCCCCAGGCGTTCAGCCTCGACGTGCTCCGCCGGGCCTACGCCCAGCCCTACCGCGACGCCTTCACCGACGACGCATCGGTCGTGGAAGCCTCAGGCCACGAGGTAACACTCGTGGAAGGCAACCGAGAGAACATAAAGATAACCACACCGTTCGACCTGGCCGTGGCCGAGGCCGTGCTCCGCCAGCAGGCGGAGGGGCGGCCGGCGCACAGCCGCACATGACACAACAAGCAGCCGTGACCGACATACTGAGCCAAGACATACAGTTCCTGCCGGGCGTGGGGCCGGCCCGCAAGAAGCTGCTCGCCGAGGAGGCAGGCATCAACACCTACGGCGACCTGCTCACGTACTACCCTTACAAGTACGTGGACCGCAGCCGCCTGTACTCCATACGCGAGCTTACGGGCGATATGCCATACGTGCAGGTGCGCGGACAGATACTGAGCTACGAGACGTTCGAAATGGGGCCGCGCAAGGAGCGCGTGGTCGCCCACTTCTCAGACGGCACGGCCGTGATGGACCTGACGTGGTTCAACGGGGGCAAGTATGCCAAGAAGACCTACCGCCCCGGCACGGTCTACATAGTGTTCGGCAAGCCGACGGTCTTCAACGGGCGCATAAACGTGGTGCATCCCGACATCGACGAGGCCGCCTCACTTGAGCTTTCGGCCATGGGCCTGCAGCCATATTACCCCACGACGGAGAAGATGAAAAAGGCCGGACTGACCTCGCGCTCCATCGAGCGGCTCACGAAGAGCCTCGTGGAAAGGCTCAAGGCACCGCTCCAAGAGACGCTCACCGAGGGGCAGCTGGCGCGGCTCCACCTCATGGGGCGCGACGAGGCACTGCGCACAATCCACTATCCCAAGGACGCGCGGAGCCTGGAGCGCGCCCGCGCAAGGCTGAAGTTCGAGGAGCTTTTCTACGTACAGCTGGGCATAGTGCGCTACGCCAGCGACCAGAGACGCAAGTACCGGGGCTACGTGTTCACCCATGTGGGCCAGTGCTTCAACACGTTCTACAGCGAGCGGCTGCCCTTCGCGCTCACCGAGGCGCAGAAGCGCGTCATCCGCGAGATACGCCGCGACGTGGGCTCTGGCCGCCAGATGAACCGCCTCTTGCAGGGCGACGTTGGCTCGGGCAAGACGCTCGTGGCCCTGATGTCGATGCTGCTGGCCATCGACAACGGCTTCCAGGCGTGCATAATGGCACCCACGGAGATACTGGCCGAGCAGCACCTGGCCACCATACGCGCCCTGCTCGGCCCCATGGCGGTGCGCGTGGAGCTGCTCACCGGCATCGTCAAGGGCAGGCGCAGGCGCGAGGTGCTCGACGGACTGGCCTCGGGCGGGGTGCAAATCCTCGTGGGTACGCACGCCGTCATCGAGGACCCGGTGCGCTTTGCGCGCCTCGGCTTCGTCGTGGTAGACGAGCAGCACCGCTTCGGGGTGGCCCAGCGGGCCAAGCTCTGGGCCAAGAGCGACCGCCCGCCCCACATACTCGTCATGACGGCAACGCCAATACCGCGCACGCTGGCGATGACCTTGTACGGCGACCTCGACGTAAGCGTGATTGACGAACTGCCCCCCGGGCGCAAGCCCGTGGCCACGCAGCACGTGTACGACAGCCAGCTGCCGCGCCTCTACGACGGCATACGCCGCCAGATAAGCCTCGGGCGGCAGGCCTACATAGTGTTCCCGCTCATAGAGGAGAGCGAGAAGAGCGACCTCAAGAACCTCGAGGCGGGGTACGGGCAGCTGTGCGAGGCTTTCCCGGGGATGCGCATCGGCAAGGTGCACGGGCGCATGAAACCGGCCGAAAAGGACGCGGAGATGCAGCGATTCGCCAGCGGCGAGACGCAGGTGCTCGTGGCCACGACGGTGATCGAGGTGGGAGTGAACGTGCCTAACGCCTCGGTCATGGTCATATTCGACGCACAGCGGTTCGGCCTCTCGCAGCTCCACCAGCTCCGGGGGCGCGTGGGCAGGGGCGCGGAGCAGTCGTACTGCATCCTCGTGACGCCCTTCAAGCTCAGCGACGACACCCGCAAGCGCATCGACATCCTATGCGACACAAACGACGGATTCCGCATAGCGGAGGCCGACTTGAAGCTGCGCGGCCCGGGAGACCTCGAGGGTACGCAGCAGAGCGGCATGACCTTCGACCTCAAGATAGCCGACATTGCGCGCGACGGGCAGCTCGTGCAGATGGCCAGGGACGAGGCGCAGCGCATCATCGAGGCCGACCCTGACTGCCAGGACCCGCGCCATGCCCTGCTGTGGGAGCGGCTCAGGCAGCTGCGCAAGGGGCAGGTGAACTGGGGGGCGATATCCTGAGACCGGGCCACGCGGCCGGGCCGCCACCCAAGGCGCGCGCCACCCGGCAACAGGCAGGCCCTGCACAGGATGGCGCCACTGCCGACTGTGACCTTTGTTACACTTAACAGACAAAACGGAATGCTAGGAGCGATTGTTGGAGACATTGCCGGCTCGTGCTACGAGTCGTGCGGACTGAAAAGTTACGAACCCGAGGAGATAAACCTGTTCATGGCGGCGAGCCGCTTCACCGACGACACGGTGATGACTCTCGCCGTGGCCCGCTGGCTCACGGAGAGCAAGGACAAGGGCGCAGCAGACCTCACGAGAGCGATGCAGGAGCTGGGGCGCAAGTACCCGCGGGCGGGCTACGGCCCTGCCTTTGCGCGCTGGCTGGCCTCCGGGGAGCCACGCCCTTACGGCAGCTGGGGCAACGGCGCGGCAATGAGGGTAAGCCCCGTGGGGCTTTACGCCGGGTCGATGGACGAGGCATTGCGGCTGGCCGAGGTGTCGGCGGCAGTGTCACACGACCACCCCGAGGCCCTTGCTGCAGCCCGGGCCGTGGCCGCGGCGGTTTACATGGCGCGCCACGGCGAGGGCAACGATGCCATACGGGCGTTCGTGGAGAACCAGGCCGGCTACGACCTCAGCCGCACGATAGAGGAGATAAGGCCGGGCTACAGGTGGGATGTGTCATGCCGAGGCTCCGTGCCTGAGGCCATCACGGCCTTCCTCTGCGCCGACGGCGTTGAGCAAGCCGTGCGGCTGGCCATCTCGCTGGGCGGCGACGCCGACACGCAGGCCGCCATCGCCGCAGGGATAGCGGCCGCGCGGTGGCCGGTGCCCGGGTGGATGGAGCGCGAATGCCGCGCGCGGCTCACGCCCGAACTGGCAGCAATCATGGACGAGTTCGAGCGGACGGCAGGGTGAGAAAGGCGTTGCGGCCCCGGGCAGAGGCACTGCCCGGGGCCGCAAACGCAATATAAAACCACGGCTCACGCCATAAGGCTCAGAGCTTCAGCTTGCCGGGGAAGCTGCGCGGGTTCTTCTTCCAGTGCTCCTCGAGCCTCTTTGCCTCGTCGCGGGTGAGCCACGTCACGGCCCCGTGCTTCTGCCCGTCGAAGTTGGTGCGGCGCATCACGCCCTCGTCAAAGCGGCCTATGCTGGTGAAGTGCTCCAGGTCGGTGGTCTCGGAGAAGCCGAAGTTCATCGGGTTGGCGCGGTACACGTCGAACATAAGTATCCAGCGGTCCTCGCCTATGAGCTTGTATACGCTCGGGGCCTCGCAGCCTATCCGCTCGGGGTCCACCAGGCGGTCGTCAAACTTCCACGGCCCGGTGATGCTCTCCGACGTGGCCTGCTTTATGCCGGTCTTGCCGTCGTGGGAGCAATAGAACAGGTGGAACACGCCGTCCTTGCAGATTATGTTGCCGTCGATGGCCTCCTTGCCTTCCTTCGGGTATGTGAAGAGCACCTCGGGCTTGCCTTCGGGGCGGTTGAAGTCGTCGTTCACATAGAAGTAATAGAGCTTTGTCTTGCCGTTGCGGTGGCGCATCGTGAAGTGCACCATGAGCTTCTTGGCCTCCGGGTCGTAGCAAGTCTCGGGCGCCCAGGCGCAACCTATGTCGGCGAGCGAGGGGTCGAGCTGGTCGACGCGTATGTTGGCGCGCGTCCAGTTGATGAGGTCGCGCGACTTCATGAGCACGAGCGCCCGGTTGTTCCCCCAGCCGTACTGCCTCCCGTCGCGCTCCCACTCGGTCTGGCGGAAGCCTGCCTGCTTGGCGTAGATGTGCAGGTCGGTCATGGCCAGGTAGAAAGCGCCGTCGGGCCCGCGGAAGATGTGCGGGTCGCGTATGCCGCGCTGCAGGGCGATGGTGTCGCCGGCGATGACCGGCTCGTTGCCGTTGACGGCGGTGAACGTGCGCCCGTCGTAGCTCACGGCCATGTGCAGGCTGTGCGTATCGTCCTTGTGGTAAACCATGAGGTAGGCTCCCATTTCCTCCTCACCCGGGGCATCGGCAGCAGAAGCCGGTGCGAGCGTGGCGGCGAATAGCGCGGCCAGCGCGATGATGCATCTCGAATGTTTCATTTGTCTGTCAGTATTGTTCGTTGAATGTTGCATTGGCTGCGAGCACGGCGCGGCCTGCCAGCAGGCCACAGCTATGCAAAGGTACAACAATTCCGCCACACGTGCAAACGCGCGCGGCAAAGATTTCAGCCCCATGGCAACCGCCATCCCCATTCGCGACGGGCAAAAGCGGCGGCCACACTCCCCGTGCCGCATGGCACGGAACAAGGACGGCGCACGGGCAGTGTAAGCATTTTTCAGGGAGACGGGCCGTCCGGCCAACCGCCTGGCAGCCAGGCAGTTGGCCGGAAGTGCCATGCCACGCTGCAAAACGGCCTGTATCAAAGCACGGAACAGGCCGTTTCGCGCCGCCAGACGGGCCATCCTGCAAGCCCAGACGGGCGGCATGGCCAGGCACAAGGCTTTTGTAAACATTTATCATGCACGCCACGGCCATGCCATTTGCACAAAAGCGCGGCCGCAGCCCTGCGGCGACGGCCAGCAGCGGGCATGGCGCGGCAAGGCGGTGCAAACCGCCGACCCGACGGGAAGCGGCAAAAGGTAAAGTGTTAAAATACCAACAAAAAGCGTTAACCACTTTGCGCGTTGCGAAATATTTGCTATCTTTGCACCGTTCGTGCTGAAAAGAGAATGTGGCATGGCTATAATTGGGTTATAATTATTATGCCATTCTCCCCCTTCGGCAGTTATTTCTCATTCAAACCAATAACGATATCAATGATTAAGAAGCTAAGAACATTCGCCATAGCAGCCTTGATGTCAGTCAGCGCACTCCCGATAGCAGGGCAAGACCTGCTGGCACGACAGGCCCCGATAGACAGAAAGATGAAAGCAGTGGACTCAGTCGCACTGAACAGACTTATCCAAATAGAGCAGACAGGCTCGCCGGCAGCCGACCTCTATGACGACTGGGACAACAAATACGCACACCGCGCCACCGAACTTCCCGACTCATTCCGCATCGACCTGCGCGGCTTCTGCATGCCGACCACGAGCCGCGTGCTCACGTCGAACTTCGGTGCGCGCTGGGGAAGGCAGCACAAGGGGCTCGACATCAAGGTGTATATAGGCGACACAATACGCGCGGCGTTCAGCGGCAAGGTGCGCATAGTGCGCTACGAGGCCCGCGGCTACGGCAAGTACGTGGTGATACGCCACTACAACGGCCTTGAGACCATCTACGGGCATATGTCGAAGCAGCTCGTGAAAGAGAACCAGGAAGTGCGCGCCGGGGAGCCCATCGGCCTCGGCGGCAACACAGGCCGGAGCACAGGCTCGCACCTGCACTTCGAGACAAGGCTCTGCGGCGTGGCCCTCAACCCCACACTGATGTTCGATTTCGTCAACCAGGACGTGGTGAGCGACTTCTATATGTTCCGCCGCGACACCTACCAGAGGGAAGGCTTGTCTGCCAACCGCCTGCGCGGAGTGGGCGCACAGACAGTGAACAGCGCCGACGCTGACGACGAGAGGCTCTCGGCGGCAGCCCCGGCGGCAAAGGTTGAGAAGACCATACGCTACCACAAGGTGCGCAAAGGGGAGACGCTGGGCCACATAGCGCGCAAGCGCCACACCACAGTCAACGCCCTCTGCCGCCTCAACCACATCACAAAGACATCTCGGCTCATGCCGGGCCAAATCCTGAAATACAAATAACGCAGACGCATACAGGCAAATGCGCGCAGGGCGGGAAGCTGCATTGGTTCAGCTTCCCGCCCTGCGCGCATGATATGCAGTGGGGGTAAAGGCTCCACTCCCACGCAAGCCAACGCCGCAAGAGCTGCGGCAGGCAGGCCGCTGGCGCGCCTGAAAGGCCACCGGCATGGCCGGGCGGCCCGTACAGGGCGGCCGCCGCCACCGCCGTGAAGCCGGGCGGCCGCCTTGCCTCCACGCCCCGTCAATCGCCGAACAGCACCACGCCCTCCTGCTTCTTGCCGTCCATCATTATCTTCAACGGGCGGTCGAAACGCACATGGCGCACAAACAGCGTCTCCTCCACAGCCGGCATGGCATCGAGGATGTCGCGGCGGAAAAGCCCGTCGCCGCGGAATGTGTTGATGGTAAAGTAGCCCACGCCAAACGAAGTGAGGTTCTGGAAGAAGTGGGTTCCCTGGCTCGGGTCCACACGGTAGTTCTTCAGCCCGGCCTCAACAATCACTTTCGCCGCGCTGATGTGCGGCCATTTCACCGGGATTCCGAGCCATGGGTCGCTCGACCCCCACCGCCCCGGGCCCACGAGCACGTAGCCCAGGCCGTCGGCAAGGAACTGCCGGTTCATCCGTTCTATCTCGCAAGCAATGGCAGGATTGTTGGTTGCAGTGAAATCCTCGCCCGCCTTGACATACACAACGTCGCAAACGCCGTCGCATATGCCGTGGCCCAGCGAGTTGTGGGAGCGCAGCAGGCAACGCTCGTCGGGCAGCGCGGCCAGGTCTTCGTCAAGCATCTGCTTGCTGTCCACTATCGGGCGAATCTGCAAAAGGTTCAACTCGCCGGTCTTGTCGGCGTTGAGGTTGCAGGCAAACTCAATCTCCACAGGCCGCCTCATCTCCTCCGTGCCGAGCCTCTGCACCATCTGCAGCAGCTCAGGCAGGGGGAAAACGCCGTGCTGCAGCACCCCGCAGAAAGTGATGACCTTGCGCCCTCCCTCGTAGATACCGTCGCGGATGACCTGGTCGTAGGGGTCGAACGTCGAGGCGATGTACTGAAGCGAGCCGTCCTTGTCGGCCTCCTTGACGCGCAGGTTGAGTATGTTGAAACCGTCATCCACCTTGAACCCGTCGCCCACGTGGGTCATGTCGAGGGCGTAGAAGCGCGTCTGTGTCCCTGAGGGCCATTTCCATCTCGCTGGTCTGCAGCACCTGGCGCGGATGGTAAGGGCTTACGCGCAGCGTCTGGCCGCCGTCCACGATGTACTTGCCCAGTCCGAGGGCCAGGTTCACAATCCCCTCCTCGGCCTTCTCCTCCCCTATGGGGTAGTAGTTGAGCGAGCGCAGCACCCCGCTGAAGCTCGGGTAATAGCGGTCGCCGTAGCGGCGGCCTACCACTTCCTGCAAGATGACGGCCATCTTCTCCTGGTCAATGACGTTGCGCGTGGCGGTCATGTAAGCCTTCGAGTCGCGGTAGTAGACCGAAGCGTACACCGCCTTGATGGCTGAAGCCAGCATCCGCAGCATCTCATACTTGTCTTCAAGGTACGGAATCATGTAAGTGGAGTAGATTCCGGCAAAGGGTTGGTAGTGGCTGTCCTCCAGCAGGGATGACGACCGGATGGCTATCGGCGCCTTGACAGCGTCGAAGAACGTGAAGAAGTCGGCTATGAGCGAGTCTGGCAGCTGCGCCCGGAGGAAGTGGGCCAGTATCTCCTCGTCGCTGGCATCGCTCAGTGCAATCTGGTAAAGGTTGTTCTTGTCCATGAAATCGTCAAAGACATCGGTGCAGAGCACGAGCGTCTTGGGTATGCAGACGGCCGCCCCGGGATACTGGTTAAGCTCGGGGTGGCGCTTGATTATGTTGTCGATGAAGGCCAATCCGCGCCCCTTGCCTCCCAGCGAGCCGTCGCCGATGCGTGCGAAGTGGCCGTAGGCGTCGAACTTCCCGCGGTCGAAGACGGCCACCACGCCGATGTTCTTCATCCGTCGGTACTGCACGATGGCATCGAAGATTATCTGCCGGTGCGCGTCAACGTCCTGCAGCTTGTGCCATGTGACGTGCTTGAGGAACGCAGACACTGGGAAGATGGCCCTGGCCGAGAGCCAGCGGCTCATGTGGTTGCGGCTCACGTGGTAGAGCATCGAATCGTTTGGTATGGTGAAGATGTTGTCCTGCAGTTCCTTCAGCGTGCGTATGCGCAGTATCTCGCTGCCGGTCTTGGGGTCGTGGAACACGAAGTCGCCGAAGCCCATGTGCTCTTCCATGAGGCGTCGCAGGTCGATGTCCATCTTCTTCGAGTTCTTGTCGACGAAGCGGAAGCCCTCGGCCTCAGCCTTCTGGCGGTTTTCCGACTCGGCGCTTTGCAGGATTAGGGGCACGTACTCGTCGCGTTTCCTTATCTCGCGGAGCAGTTTCAGGCCGGCCTCCGGGTCTTTCTTGCCTTCGCGGGGGAAGCGCGCGTCGCTGATTACGCCCAGCGCGTTGTCGCCATACTTGCCGTACAGCTCCATTGCCTCCTCGTAAGTGCGGGCCAGGAGCACCTTTGGCCGCCCCCGCTTACGCTGCGCCGCGGCGTGCGGATTGAGCGCCTCGGTAGAGAAATTGCGCGACTGCAGCAGTATGTAATTGTACAGGTTGGGCAGTATTGACGAGTAGAAGCGCACCCCGTCCTCCACAAGCAGTATCATCTGCACGCCCGCCTCGGCCATGTCGTGCTCGATGTTCATCTTGTCTTCGATGAGCTTTATGATGGAGAGGATGAGGTTTGTGTTGCCGAGCCAGCAGAAAACGTAGTCGAATACGGACAGGTCTTCGTTCTCCATGCGCTTGGTGATGCCGTGCGAGAAGGGCGTGAGCACCACGCAGGGGGTGGATGGAGAAGCCGCCTTCACGGCGCGCGCCACGTCGAACGCGTCGTTGTCGGCGTTGCCCGGCATGCATATCACGAGGTCTATGTCGGTGGTCTTGAGCACCTTGTCGGCCTCCTCGGTGGTTGTCACTTGCGTGAACGTGGGCGGATAGCGCAGCCCCAGGTCCATGTACTCGTCGAATATCTTCTCGTCAACGCGGCCGTCGTCCTCGAGCATGAACGCGTCGTAGGGGTTGGCCACAATCAGCACGTTGAATATTCGGCGCGTCATCAGGTTGACGAACGACACGTCCTTAAGGTAGAACTTGTTCCACTCTGCCGGTATCTTAGCTCTCATAGTCGTATTGTTTTCGGTTTGCCTGCGCCCGCCGCGGGCCGCCTTGCCGCCGCTTCAGCGCGCAGCTGCGTGCCGCCGGCCCCGCAAAACGGCTTAGCGCAATGCAAATGTATGAATAAAATCCGACATACGCAAGCCTGCCGCGCTATTTTGCGCCCGGGGCGCGACGAAAGCAAGGCGGCGGAACGCGTCTGAGCCCGTTCCGCCGCCATTCTGTCCATCCATCAATCCTTTTGCCTTCACGGCAGGAAGTCCACCTGCCCGTCGGCCGTTACGCGCAGGTCGCGCTCGGGCCGCTCGGTCTCCACGAGCCAGTAGCTGCCCGCGGGCGTCTCGATATAGTCGCAGTCGTCGATGCGCGCGCCCGGAAGCTCGCGGGCCACGGCCTCGCTGACCACCGCAGGCACGTTGCGGTCGCAGTCGGTCTTCGACATCACCCAGTTGCCCTCGCGGTCGAACACCACCTCGATGCTCTTGCCCTCGTGGCGCAGGTCTACCTCGTAGTATCCCCTGTCCTCGCGGTCGAAGTCGACGATTGCCGCCCCGGGGTATTGCGTGTTGATGTAATCCGAGAGGGCAGCCGGCAGCCTGTCGTGTATCATGCCGCTGTTGTCGTGGTCGCGCCCGTCGTCCTGCACGTCGCGGAAGAGCGTTCCGCCGAGGTCGAAGTAAAGGTCATGGTCGGGCTGGCCGGCCTTCTCTACCTCTATCTTGTATACGTTCTCGTAGCCGGGCCGCTGTATCTCGTCGATGTCGTCGATGCGCCAGCCGTCCTGCGCGTAGGTTGTTGCGTTGTAGCCGTCCTGCACCGCCTGCGGCAGGGCCTGCAGGTTGCGCCCGTAGTCAACCTCGGTCATCATCCAGCTGCCATCGGGCGAATACCACGCCTCGCACTCGCGGCCGTCCATGTAGAACTCGGCCACGCAGTAACCGCCGCGCTCGGCATCCCAGTCCACGCGCCCATGGCCGCCGTATCGGTCGGCAAAGGCAGCCTCGACCGCAGCCGGCACGCGGGTGTAGCCGTCGTCATCGTCGTCGTTGTCGCACGCCGTAAAGGCCAGTGCGCCCACGGCGCAGAGCGCCGTTGCTTGCATCCATTTCCAGTACTTCATAGTCGTGTCTCCTTTTCTCGTTTGGTTTGTTGTCATTGTTTTCATCGGCAAATGTACGGGGCGATTCTGAAAAGAATCTGAAATGAGCCTGCCAGCGAAACAAATCTTTTATTTTCTCCGCATGACATTTGCCCTGCCCGCCGCCGCAGGCCCCGCTCCGGCCCATGCTTTTTGTAAAGATTGGCTACCAGAACAGCCACACCACATAACCACCTGGGCCTCAAGCGGTTACCCACATGACCGTTCCGCAGCGCAAAACAGCCTGTTTTGCGCCGCAAGACGGGCCGCTTTGAAGCGCAGAACGGGCTGCCTGGCACCGCCGGATGCCGCCCGCAGCCGCGCCTTGCGGCTTTTGTAATATTTAATTACCTGCGGAAAGGCGGCGCGACAAGCCTGTGGGCGCAGCACCGTTAAATATAATTAAGAAAGCAGCCGCCCGCCCCGCAAAGAGCAAGAAAACCGCTACCTTTGCAGAATAGGCCGCGCCTGCCGGCAGTGGCGGGCGGCCAAACCTACAAGAATGCACTATCAACGACAAAAAACACAAACTATGATGAGGAAAACCCTCCTTTGCGCCATGCTCGCCGTATCGGCGGCAACAGGCGCCGCGGCCTCCGAGTCGCGGCAAGACTCGCTATACCTGTTCTCTTACACCACCTCTGCAGCCAACAACACCACCGGGCTGCACCTGGCATGGAGCGCCGACGGGCAGCGGTGGCAGAAGATCGGGGTCGAGTTTGCCTTCGTAAAGAGCGACTACGGCCCCTGGGGCAGCGGCAAGCGGATGTACGACCCCGTGCTGGAGCGTATGCCCGGCGGCGCGTGGGCGTGCTCGTGGCTCGTGGGCAAGGACGGCAAGACCATGGCGCTCACCGAGAGCCGCGACCTGCTGCTGTGGAAACCGCAGGACTATGTGTCCTCGCGCGCAAAGATGGGGCCCAACCGCAGCGTGCCGCGCGACACGGTGACGTTCACCGACGGCAGCCGGGCCGTGGGCCGCATACTCCGCGTGGAGAGCCGCGTAGTGGAGGATGCCATCGCCGGGTGCGAGCTGGCGCAATACCGCGCGGCCAAGAACGCCGAGCTGATGAAGGACGACCCCGCGCGCTTCAAGGGGCTTAAGGACGTCAGCGTCACCGTGACGGCGCAGCCGTCGGCCGGGAAGGCAATCAGCCCCGACCTCTTCGGCGTGTTCTTCGAGGACATAAACTATGCCGCCGACGGCGGCCTCTATGCCGAACTCGTGCAGAACCGCGACTTTGAATATACCACCGAGGGCCGCAAGCGCCACAAGGACTGGGGGCCTACCTACGCCTGGCGCACCAGCGGCGGGGCCTCCGTGGAGATTAAGACCGACAACCCCATACACGCCAACAACGCCCACTACGCCCTGCTCACGGTCAGCGAGGCGGGCGGCGCGCTCGCCAACACGGGCTACGGCGGCATAGCCGTGGAGCACGGAAAGAAATACCGGGTGTCCGTATTTGGCAAGATGGTCGGCGGCGACAACCGCCGCGTGCGCCTGGCCCTGCGCTGCAAGGACGGCCGCACCATCGGCTCCGCAGCCGTGACGCTGCCCAAAAGCGGCTGGCGGCGGCTCGAAGCCACCATCAAGGCCACGGCAAGCGACCCCGAGGCCGAGCTGGCCGTGATACCCGAAGAGGCAGGGCAGTATGCCATCGACATGCTCTCGCTCTTCCCATACGACACGTTCAAGGGCCGCGAGAACGGCCTCAGGCGCGACCTCGCCCAGGCCATAGCCGACCTCAAGCCACGCTTCGTGCGCTTCCCCGGCGGCTGCGTGGCCCACGGCAACGGCCTGGCGAACATCTACCGGTGGAAAAACACCGTAGGCCCGCTCCACGAACGCAAGGGGATGTACAACATCTGGAACTACCGCCAGTCCATGGGCCTGGGCTTCTATGAGTACTTCCAGTTCTGCGAGGACATTGGGGCAGAGCCGCTGCCGGTGGTGGCGGCGGGCGTGCCATGCCAGAACTCGTCGCTCGGAGGCGACGGGCAGCAGGGCGGACTGCCCCTGGGCGAGGAGATGGACGAGTACATACAGGACGTGCTCGACCTCATTGAGTGGGCCAACGGCGACAAGTCGACCACCTGGGGCCGCGTGCGGGCCGAGGCCGGCCACCCCGAGCCGTTCGGCCTGAAGTACCTCGGCATAGGCAACGAAGACCTGATCTCCGAGGTGTTCAAGGAGCGGTTCAAGCTCATCTACGATGCCGTGAAGGCCCGCTACCCCGACATCACCGTCATCGGCACGGCCGGGCCGTTCTACGAAGGCTCCGACTATGAGTACGGCTGGCAGTTCGCCAAGGAGCTGGGCGTGCCTATGGTAGACGAGCACTACTACTGCCCGCCGGGGTGGTTCATACACAACCGCGACTTCTACGACGCCTACGACCGCCGCGGGCCGAAGGTCTACCTCGGCGAATATGCCTCGCACGCCCCCGGCAGGCCCAACAACATGGAGACCGCACTCACCCTCGCGCTATACATGACCGAGCTGGAGCGCAACGCCGACGTGGTGAGCCTGGCCAGCTACGCGCCGCTCATGGCGCGGCGCGGCGACACGCAGTGGACGCCCGACATGATGTACTTCGACAACACGTCCATCCGCTTCACCACCGACTACTACGTGCAGCGTATGTTCGGACAGAACGCTGGCGACACATACATACCCGCCACCGTGGCCCCCGACAACGCCCGCGAGGACGTATGCCTGCGCATAGGGCAGTCAATAGTGCGCGACAAGGAGACCGGCGACGTGATAATCAAGCTCGTGAACCTGCTCCCAGTGCGCGTGGATTACAAGCTCGACCTCGGCTCACTTGTGGCCGACGGCACACCGACGCAGGAAGAGCACATCACCGGGACACCCTCCGACAGCCGCGCCAAGCCGCTGAAAGCGGAAGGAACCATCAACAAAAACCACACCATCGGCGTGGAGCCTTACTCCTTTACCGTGATAAGGGCAAAGGCCGGAAGCAAAGGCAAGAAATGAACCAACAACGTAAATAGCAATGACAAAGACACGTAAGACTTTCGTGGCGGCCTTGATGGCAATCACTGCCGCCACCAATGCCGCAGCGCAAAACCCGCAAAAGGGCGACTACGGCTACCTGTTCTGCCACATGAGCGGGCGCGGCGAGTGGACGGCCTACGCCATCAGCCGCGACGGATTCAACTACCACGACCTGCGCGGGGGCGAACCCGTGTTCGACCAGAAGAAGCTTGCCGGCATAGAGGGCGGCACGCGCGACGCATACATCTGCCGCAAGCACGACTGCTCCGGCTACCTGATGGTGACCACCGACATGTGCGTGGGCAAGAGCAAGGTGTGGGACAACTACGGCATCAACCTCCTCACCAGCGACGACATGCTGAACTGGAAGTCCGTGACGTTCGACTTCCGCAAGGGCGCGGCCATCTTCTCCGACAAGGACAGCCCCGACCCATACAAGGACTACTCGAAAATAAACCGCGTGTGGGCGCCGCAGATATTCTGGGACCCGGCATACGTGTGGCCCGACGGGCGCAAGGGCGGCTACCTCATATACTACTCCATGCTCAACCGCGCCGAGGAGGGCTACGACCGCATGTATTACTCATACGCCGACGAGTCGTTCACCACGCTCACCAAGCCGCGGCTGCTCTTCGACTGGGGCTATGCCACCATCGACGCCGACATAAACTACCTTGCCTCCGACGGCCTCTACCACATGATGATAAAGAAAGAGGGCGGACAGCGCGGCCTCTTCACCGCCACGGCACCTAAGCTGACAGGCCCATGGAGCGAGCCGGTGGAGGACGACTACGTAGACTTCGAGGGCAACAAGAAGTGCGAAGGCGTGTCTGCCTTCCAGCTCGCGGGCGACTCTACGTGGGTGATCGGCTACATCGAGTACTCCTCGAAGCCCAAGCGCTACCGCCTCTGCCGCGCCGACAAGTACCTGCGCAACTTCCACTCCCCGCAGGACATAAAGGGCGTGGAGGCCCCGCAGCACGGCTCGTTCATGCGCCTGACCAAGGAAGAATACGACCGCCTGGAGGCCTGGGGAAAGGAGAAATAGGAATTTGGAATTTGGAATTAGGAGTTGGGAATTAGGAATTAGGGCTGCGCCGGCCCACCTGGCGGAAAACAGTGGGCGCAGGCGCCCCCCATTAGGCCTATAAGCCCTATCTGACCTATAAGTCCTATAGGCCAAATAAGAGAAAAAAGCATCATCATAATCAGCACAAAATGGAAAAGAAACTAAGACCGGCGTCGCTCTGCGTCCGCGCAGGGTGGACGCCCAAGAACGGCGAGCCCGTGGAGCCGCCAATCGTGCAAAGCACGACATTCAAGTATGACGACAGCGACGAGATGGCCCTGCTCTTCGACCTGAAGAAGGAGGGCTACTTCTACACCCGCCTGCAAAACCCCACCAACGACGCAGTGGCTGCCAAGATTGCCGCGCTCGAAGGCGGCGTGGGCGCGGTGCTCACGTCGTCGGGGCAGGCGGCAAACTTCTACGCGGTGTTCAACATCTGCGAGGCGGGCGACCACATAGTGGCCTCCAACGAGATTTACGGAGGCACCTACAACCTCTTCGGCGTGACGCTGAAGAAGCTCGGCATCGACTGCACCTTCGTAAACCCCGAGGCCGGCGACGAGGAGATTGAAAAGGCGTTCCGCCCGAACACCAAGGTGATGTTCGGCGAGACTATCTCCAACCCCGGCTGCAAGGTGCTCGACATAGAGCGCTTCGCCCGCCTGGCCCACAGCCACGGCGTGCCGCTCATCGTGGACAACACCTTCGCGACGCCCATCAACTGCCGCCCCTTTGAGTGGGGAGCCGACATCGTCACCCACTCCACAACCAAGTACATGGACGGCCACGCCATGCAGGTGGGCGGGTGCGTGGTGGACAGCGGCAACTTCCCCTGGACGGAGCACGCCTCGCGCTACCCCGGGCTGTGCTCGCCCGACGAGTCGTACCACGGGCTGGTGTATGCCGAAGCCTTCGGCAAGATGGGCTACACCACCAAGCTCGTGGCGCAGCTCATGCGCGACCTCGGCTCCGTGCCGTCGCCCATGAACTCGTTCCTGCTCAACATCGGCCTGCAGACGCTCCACCTGCGCGTGCGCCAGCACTGCCAGAACGCGCAGAAGGTGGCCGAGTTCCTCAGCGCCGACCCGCGCGTGGCATGGGTTAACTACCCCGGCCTGCCCGGCAACCCCTACCACGCACTGGCCGAGAAGTACCTGCCACAGGGCAGCTGCGGCGTGATAGCCTTCGGCCTTAAGGGCGACCGCGACACGGCAGTGAAGTTCATGGACTCGCTGCAGATGGCGAGCATCGTAACCCACGTGGCCGACGCGCGCACCTGTGTGCTCCACCCCGCCAGCCACACCCACCGCCAGCTCTCCGACGAGCAGCTGCGCGAGGCCGGCATCGCGCCCGACCTAATCCGCCTCTCCGTGGGCATTGAGGACGTGGAGGACATCCTCGACGACATCCGCCAGGCCCTCGACAGGATCTGACTTTTGTAAAAGCATTTCGCAAGCCACGCCCCTTCCCGCAACTGCCTGTGCCACAGCGCATTGCGGGAGGGGGCGTTTTGCGTTGCAAAACAGGCCGCATCGCGCTGCAAAACGCGCCGTTTGGCCCCGCCGCAACGGCCTCCTCGGACAGCAAGGCGCAAGCCCGGCCCTGCGGCCGCGGCTTTTGTAGCAATTGTTTACCCCGAACCGGCCATCATAGGCCAAAGTGATTTCGTCCTGCCAGCGTGCAGGCCGGCAGCCGCCTTTGCTGAAGGCGCAGCAGGACAGGCCGAGACTATGCGTCAGGCAAGATGGCGCAGGCAGGACGAGAGCGCTTGGAAAGCCGCACACAGCCAAAGGACAAGGCAGCAGGCGGCCTGATGACCGACTTGGATTTTCACCAAAATAGTGGCGCGAGAGCCTCCCCGTTAAGGATTTTTTTAGTACATTTGCACCATGAAGCACGCGCCAACCATAATAATCACCATGCTCGCCCTGCTGCTACTGGCCGCCTGCGGACGCCACAGGTACCCACCAGGGTTGGCCAAAGTGGACAGCATCGCCGCCGCCCATCCCGACAGCGCGGCCTCGATGCTCAGCCAGATGGCCGCCGACACGGCCACGTGGGGCGAGGACGCTCGTATGTACTACAAGCTGCTGCGCATCGAGACCGACGACCGCACATACCAGACGCCAAGCTAAGCAGGATTGTCCCCTTTGGCTACAATATGATTGACCCTTTTGGCCAAAATAGTATTGACCACTTAGCCCACCTGTTGTTATAGATTTTTTGTGTAGATTTGAGTACCCGAGTCCTGGTGTAACGGGGGCGATAATAAAATCTATACAAATGGATAAACGAATCAAAAACATTTTAAGATGTTATGCGGCCGGCATGGGAATCAAGGAAACGGCGTCCACGTTTCATACTTCCCGTAATACTGTCCGCAAGTATGTCCGCCTGTTCCTTTCAAGCGGCAAGAGTATTGAAGAACTTCTTTCCCTGTCCGATGGGCAGTTGAATGAGTTGTTCGGCTGTACGGCATCCCGGCATCGGGAGCCTTCTTCCAGGAGGATTGAACTGGAGGCCTTGCTTCCCGGCTATGTATCCCGCCTGTCACGCAAAGGCATGAGTGTCCGAAAACTGTTCAAGGAGTACCATACCGAATATCCGGACGGCTATCAGTTGTCTTCCTTCAAACGGATTGTCCGTCAGTACAAGTTTCACATCAAGGTCGTCGGTCATGTCGAGCACTATGCCGCCGACCAGATGTATATTGACTTTGCCGGTGACAGGCTTGAAGTCGTTGATGAAATGACGGGCGAGACGAAGAAAGCCGAGGTGTTTGTCGCCATCCTTCCGTTCAGCCATTATACCTACTGCGAAGCCGTGTGGTCTCAACGCAAGGAAGACTTGATAAAGGCATGTGAGAATGCCATGCAATATTTTGAAGGCGTTCCTGCGGCTATCGTCCCCGACAATCTGAAGGCTGCCGTCACACGAAGCGACCGCAACGAGCCTGTCATCAATGATGATTTCGCCGCTTTTGCCGAATATTACGGCTGTGTGGTCTATCCTGCTCGTGTGCGTCACCCCAAGGACAAGGCTTTGGTAGAGAATGCCGTAAAGCTCCTCTACCGTTCCATTTACCTTGACATAGAGGGAATGACATTCTCCGGCCTGGAGGAACTCAATACCGCCGTCCGTGTCTCCCTGCTTGATTTCAATGAAAAGGTGATGGCCGGACGGGAGGTGTCACGCAAGGAAATGTTCCTTCAGGGAGAGAAGGATTATCTTCGGCCGCTTCCCGTGAAACGTTACGTAATGAAAGAGAGGAAGCTGATGACTGTCGGGAAGAACTCTTACGTCTCGTTGTTCAAGCACCATTACAGCGTTCCGATGGAGTATGTAGGCAGGCGCATGACGATTCTCTATGAGCCTTGCGCGAGGTGCTTGAACTGGGAGCAGACGCGGATTTCCTTCCCGATGAGGACGGGAAAGTACAGCCCGACATGACTTCCCCGGCTCCATTGACCCACAAAAACATACGTGGACGTGAATATTACAAAAAAGACAAACAATAAAACTATTATTTATGGAAGTAAACAATAAAACAGCTCCCGTTACGGGACAACAGGACCAGAATACCATATCACTGGATTTAATGAACCGTATGAAATTGCATGGTATGGCAGAGGCTTTCAGGGAAAGTCTTGCCGGCACCACTCCGCAATCCATGACTGCGGACACGTTCCTTTCCATGCTCCTTGCACGCGAATGGGACTATCGTGCGCAGGCTGCCATTGCACGGCTTACCAAGAATGCGGCATTCCGTTACAGGGCCTATATTGAACAGGTCGACTATGCCACGAACCGGGGGCTGGATCGCAACCAGATGGAACGTCTCGCCACCCTTGATTTTGTGCATAAGGCACAGAACCTTTTCATTACCGGTTCTTCAGGAACGGGGAAAAGCTATCTGGCCTGCGCCCTCGGCCACGAAGCATGCAAAAGGGGATTCCGTACCTTATATGCCAATGCCCCGAAACTGCTCGGGGCGCTGAAAGTCGCCAAAGTCAAAGGTACACTTGAAACGGAACTCAAGAAGATTGAGCGTGCCAGTTGCTCATCCTTGACGACCTGTTCATCGTGTACGACCGACAATAGCCGATGCTTGACGCCATACCATAGAGTTATATGGTGAAAGAGCGTCCCATACTTTAAAGGGTCAATCATATTGACATCATCGAGGACAGGCATGAACAACCAACTCGACGCATTCATTATCACCTGCGCAAAGGGCTTCGCTGACGCACGCCGCATGACATACGTGCTGCGCGACATGGCACGGGCCTATGCCGACCTCGGACAGCAAGACAGCGCACTTATATGGTACAAAAAGGGCTTGAAGATTGCCCAACAGGCTGGCATCAGCGACATGGCGGCAAGCATACACACGCAGATGGCCGGGCTTTTTGTCAACCAAGGCAAGTATGCAATGGCATGGAAGCACCTTAAGCCGGCATTGGAATATGGCGACCCGCGCGAAAAATGGGCAACATTCTCTATTGCTGCACATATATATAAAGCGACAGGACACCCTGACTCCGCCATGATTTACTATCGCCTACTATCCAAAACGAACACAACCAAAGCAAAATGCTACGCATTCATGAAAATGGCGGAGTATCTAGCATATAAGGGGAAATACAAGGAAGCTGCACGATATTATAACGAAAGCAACAAGCTCAGAGACTCAACTTACGACGATAACGCCGCCGAAGCCATAGCGCATATAGGCGCTCTTTATAACTACTCAATAAGAGAAAAAGAAAACGAAAGGCTGAAAGCAGAGAACACAATCGCTGGTTACAGGCTTACGGGATTGTCACTCCTCGGGCTGGCCATAGTATCTGTCATGGCATACATACTCACAAATACCTTAAAAAGAAATCGAAAATTGTCTGATGAGATTAAAGCCTACGAAGCACAACGTGAAGAACAGAAAGCCAAGCCAACGCACCAAATGGTGGTTGGGTCTGAAATCTACAAGCACATAAACACCCTCCTAAAAACGGGGAAGAACATGAAAGACGATGACTGGGCGCAACTCGACAGACTGATAAACGGACATTACCCCGGATTCCGCGAAAAGCTCTTCGGATACTGCAACATGAGCGAGAGCGAATATCACATCTGCCTGCTGCTGAAGACAAAACTAAGACTCAAAGACATCGCCCAACTTGTGAACATAGCTTTGTCGAGCCTTTCGTCGACAAGGAGCAGACTGTTTTTCCGCACATACGGCAAGAAAGGCAGTGCCGGCGACTGGGACAACGTAATAGACAGGCTGTAAGGCTGTTACGATTTTCATGCGAAGTTCCTGCGAAGCAGCCAAGTGCCTTAAAATACGATTGCGAAGTTTTTGCGAAGCGGTATTCTTGGCATTCAAGCTTGAAATTTCTACTTTTGCAATGAACAAAAACGTAAAGCCAATGAGAAAACTGACAACAACCTGCTTCGCCATACTTATAAGCATGACAAGCCTCGCCAACAGCGGCGTAATAACACTGCAGACGGACGACATAAACGGAAAAGGACACAAAGAAAAAAAGGAAGGCCGCATACCGGACATTCCTTTTGACGATAACAAGGTCTACCTGCGCACGGACTCTGGTGCAGTGGCCGCAACCATAACCATAACAGGCACAGGCGGAACAATAATGTATTGCGGACAGACAGTGCTAACGCCCGGCGTACAGGCCATCAACGTACCCGACACCGACGGCGAAGAGAAATACATGATAGAGATAACCACCGACAGGCGGAGGCTCTACGGATACTTCATGTAATCAACGTGAAACTCTGAAAAAAACAAACGGGTACCCATGCCCGCCCGCGGGAAAATGGGAGCAACGCCACTAACGCTTCAGCACGGGGCAAAACAACAATAAAATAAAACAAACATGAAAAAGACATTGGCCATGGTCGTGCTCACGGCCGCATTCTGCGCAACGGCAAACGCACAAGGAACGTCAATACCAAAGGAAGTCAAAGAGACTTTTTATGGAACGAAAGCCAGCAAAAGCCCGAACAACCCATGCAAGGGCGCGACGACACGCGTTTGCGGAATAAGAGTCATCACCTATTCTGACATGGGCGACAACACCACGCGCGTAACGAGGCTGACAACCGACTGCGACGGCGACGTGCTCGAAAACTGGACAAACATTCTTCCATTCCCCTTTGATATCATAGCGGAGTACCCCGGAGACGTTAACTTCACCGACATCAAACATCGTGGAGACAACGATGACAACGGCAACACAGACGGCACGCCACTTCCATAAACGCAATTCGCCAATGAAGATATTATCCATAATATTCTTCTCTTTACTAATGGGCATAGTTTCCCGCGCAGAGGACTTCCCTCTCGTGCGGGAAACGATGTCGCTTTCGCTGCAAGTACGCCAAAAGCCAGGCACGGAAGGTCTTTTAAAGGAATACCTTGGCATGGTGCCTGCCGACCAAGACACCATATATGCCATACTCTACGAGCCGGGCTTCTGCCCGAGATGCGAGGTGTTCATAAACGGAGTTGGCGGATTGCTCAAGCAGCAATCGCCCACAAGCAGGCTCGTGCTCATCACCACTTACAGCGACTCCGCGAGGGCTGCCGCCTACAACAAGGCCAAGGAATATGCCGCCGATTACTACGTCTACGACACAGACAAAGCCTTTCTCAACATATTCAGCTTCAACTCCAGTGGACTTTCGGGCTTATACTTGTTCAAGATTTGCAAGTCGAAGGGCGAAGTGCTGACGGGAGGGGTAAACTACTTCGCCACGCCTGAGTTCGTAAAGGAACTGGCACAGTGGACAGAACGGATGCCGCCCCACGACTATGCGATAGACGAAAAAGGTTACGACATGGGGAAATGGGAACTGCAGCGCCCTCAATGCCCACCCATCGGCACTGCCTACACCGACTACCCAATAGCCCCGGACGGACAGATGCTGTCGCACGTGTTCGACATACCAAAGTTCGACGGCAGCCACTTTTACTACACCGACAAGCTAAGCGAGGGCGTGATGCTGTTTAAAATCGACGGCGATTCGCTACGCTTCAAGGCGCACATAGAAGCCGACAGCACTGAGCGTTACAGCTTTATCAAGGTAAGCAAGGAGGCCCGCAAGCATATTACAGACGACGATTTGTCGTTCATACCGCTTGCAACTAGCATCATAGACAGCACGCGCATCGGCGTGTCTTACTCGCTGCCCAACGTCACCGAGGACACCATTGCCAAGCAGCTTGGCTTTTACAACGAGCCTGTGTTGCTCCTGCGCGACCTCAACACGCTTAAGCCGCTACCGCTCTACGAGCCGCTTTTCAACATTGAAAACGACACACTGTTCTTCTACCAGCACTTCAACTTCTGCGTGTTCAAGGGCAACGTCATCTATAGCTGCCAGAAGATGACATTCCCCATGGAGTACGAACGATGGGAATACGAGCACAACCCCGCGCTCAACCCGTTCACGCCGGAGTTCTACCGTAGCGGCAACCCGTGGCTGGCGGCGTTCAACCTCAGTACGGGCAAGCTCTCCGCGCGCTTCGCCGAGCTTGAGCCTTGCGCCGAGGCCGGCCGCACGGGCTATTACTACCAGAACCCGCTGATGTACAGCGACGGCAAGGAACTGCTCTATGCCGACGGGTTCTCAGGCACGGTGCACATCACACGCGACATCGACGGCGGCCCGGTGGAGAGCTTCTCGGCCTTTGCCGTGGACACCGCGGCGTTCCCGCAGCCCGACACGGCCATGTTCTACCGCCGCGAATACTTCAAGGCTTACGACCGCTTTTACTACCGATGCATAATGCACGCGCGCATGGATGCCGACAAGGTGTGCTGCCTCGTGATGTACTCCCGACGCGATGTGGCCAAGCCAGGACCCGAAACGAACGACTATACCCTCGTGACCATCGACCGACGCACGGGCCTTGCCACTGAGCGGATGCTGCCACGATACCCGGGAATGCGCCCCCTGGGCTACGGACTGCGCACTGACAACGGGCAGATACGCCCCTTCGGCTTCTACCGCCGCGCCGACGGCAGCTACGTGGTGCGCCTGTGGGGCGAATGACTGCGGCGAGTCGGTGCTAACACCCGGCGTACAGGGACGGCGACTTTAACCCAAAGCTATATTTACAGTACAGCCGTATTGAGTCCATAAACGTCAAAAGACTACTTAGCCTCCTCATGGAAGCTTACGAAATGTACCCTAACGACATTGATGACATTGCGGAAGTAGTAAACCATTACACCGCAATCATGGAGACAAACAACGAACTCACTGAAAGAGAAAAAATGATTATATATGGAGCACTCACCGTTTCACTCTACAGCCCGCAACTATGGAATAACTTTGAATAGCATCATGAAGGATGTACTCGTGCTTGCATTCATTTGGATAGTCTTTGGCATAGGATACGTTTTGTGGTTATTCACCGCCATCACCATCGTAGAGAACATTTTCCGCATTGCTTGGATGATAAGAAAAAGGAAAAGGCAACTTGAAGAACATGAATAACAATGCGATGACATTAAGTTACGAAAGACAAGTCGCCCACATCGCCACGGCATGCGCGTGCGGGGTTATCATGGCATTGACGCCCATGCAGGGGGCATGGGTGGCAGCCGGTGGGGCGCTGATAATATCTGTCGTTTGCACGGTGTTTGCCATGAGCCTGCGCTCCCGAGGCGCAGCCGAGGCATGGAGCCCCACCCTTTCTTCCGATGCGGCCATGGCCGGCTGCGCCATGCTCGTGCCGTGCCTTACGCAATCGCACGGGTGGCTGGCACTGCCGCTCATGCTCATCCCCGCAGCAGATGCGCTGTTGGCCTTGCGCAGCAAGCCAACAGCCGAAGAGCCGCCTGCCAGGCAGAGCCTTGCCCTCCTGGCCTTGGAGGCCACACTCATTGCCGTGGCAGTGGCCTTGGCGCTGGCCTACGGCGTTGACGGATGGAACGCGCCCCGCTTGGCTTGCGCAGCCGTCTCCGTGCTGATGCTTGCAGTGGCGATATGCACCATGGGCGGATGGGGCATGGCGAAAGTGCCGCACAAGGAGAGGCGACTGTCGCTCTGCATCATGCCAATCCCCATTGCCATCTGTGTCTACGGCTTGGCTTACGGCGATGGCGCGGCGGCCAAAGCCATTTGCCTGTCCACGGCGGCTGCATGCGCCGCCGTGCTGGAGATTGACAAGCACAGGACAAAGCCACGACGAACATGAAACAATGAATGCACCACTGACCAACCCATAGGGACAACCGAAAGCAAACTGGCTCTCACCTTCAGCAGGCCACTCATGCCCTGCACGCAAAAGCATGGAAGCAACGCCCCTAACGCTTCAGCACGGGGCAAAACATAACACGTTATAACATGAAAAAGACATTGTTTATGGCTGCGCTCGCAGCTACTTTCTGCGCCACGGCAAGCGCACAAGGAACGTCAATACCCAAGGAAGTCAAAGAGACTTTTTATGGAACGAAAGCCAGCAAAAAACCGAACAACCCATGCAAGGGCGCGACGACACGCGTTTGCGGAATAAGAATCATCACCCATTCTGACATGGGTGACAACACCACGCGCATAACGAGGCTGACAACCGACTGCGACGGCGACGTGCTCGAAAACTGGACAAACATAATTCCATTCCCCATTGATTCCATCGCGAAGTCCCCCGGAGCCGGCAAGTCCTTCGACATCAGGCATCGTGGGAACAACGATGACAATGACAACACAGGTGGCACGCCACGTCCATAAACGCAATTCGCCAATGAAGAGATTATCCATAATATTCTTCTCTTTACTAATGGGCATAGTTTCCCGCGCAGAGGACTTCCCCCTCGTGCGGGAAACCATCGCCATGGAGCTGCAGATACGGCAGAAACCCGGCACCGAGCCATTGCTGAAAGACTACCTCAGCAGCATAAGCGCGCCCAACGACACGGTGTACGCCATACTCTACGAGCCTACTTTCTGCCCACGCTGCGAAATAGACATAAAGCCATACAGCAAGATGCTGAGTGAGCTTGCGCCGCAAAGCCCGTTCGTGCTGATTACCGCTTACCCCGACTCGGCGAGGACCGCGGCCTACAACAAGGAGAAAGGATACGCCGCCGACGGCTACATATACGACACGGACGAGGCGTTCATGCGCATCTTCAGCTTCAACACAAACGGCCTCTCCGGCCTGTACATCCTGAAGATGTGCAAATCCACGGGCGAACTCCTCGTAGGGGCAAACAGCTTCTACACAAGCATGGAATACACAAAAGAGCTTACTGGCTGGACGGAACGGATGGAACAGCACAACTTCGCGCAGGCCTCCGGCGCTGCTGGCGGCGAACCATGGCAGCTGCCACGCCCGGCGTGCGAGCCGCTCACCGGCCCATTCACCGACCATGGGCTGAAGCTCGACGGGCAGATGCTGTCTGACGTGTATGACGTACCCAAGTTTGACTGGCCGTACTTCTTCTACAACGACAAGCTGAACAACTGCGTGATGCTCTTCAAGGAGGACGGCGGCTCACTGCGCTTCTCCGCACGCATAGAGGCCGACAGCACCGAACGCGACCATTTCATAGAGCTGAGCGATGACTGGAAACGGCTCCTCGACAAGTCGAGCCTGTGCTACATACCGCTGGCGGCGTCGATGACGGACAGCCAACGGATAGGGGTGTCGTACTCACTGCCCCACGTCATGGAAGACACCATAGCCAAGAACGGCGGCCTGGCTTTCTTCAACGCACCCGCAATCGTCATTCGCGACGCGGGGACGCTGGCCAAGTCGCCGATGTACTGCCCCGACTTCATGCTCTTCAAGGACACCACCTACTTCTATGCCCACTTCAACTTCTGCGTGTTCAAGGGCGAGGTGATCTACAGTTGCCAGAAAATGACATGGCCGATGATGTATGAGCGGTGGGAATACGAGCACAACCCGGTGATGAACCCTTTCTCCGAGAAGTTCTACAGCAGCGGCAACCCGTGGCTGGCGGCGTTCAGCCTCAGGACGGGCAAGCTGGTGGAGCGCTTCGCCGAGCTTGAGCCGTGCGCCGAGGCCAGCCGCACCGGCTATTGGTTCGTCAACCCGGTGATGTACAGCAACGGCGACGAACTTCTGTATTCCGACGGGTTCTCAGGCGCTATCCACATCACTCGCGACATCCACAAGGGCGCAGCCGAGAGCTACTCTGCATTTGCCGTGGACACGGCGGCGTTCCCGCAGCCCGACACGGCCATGTTCTACCGCCAAGAATACACCAAGGCTTACGACCGCTTTTATTACCGCTGCATAACGGCGGCGAGCATGGACGCCGGCAAGGTGACCTGCATCGTGAGGTATGCCCGCAACGACATGGCCAACCCTACAGCCGAGGCGAACGACCACACCGTGGTGACCATCGACCGCCGCACGGGCCTCGCCACAGAAAGGCTGATACCACGCTACCAGGGAATGCGCCCCATGGGCTACGGACTGCTCACTGCCAACGGGAGGGTAAGCCCATTCGGCTTCTACCGACGCGCCGACGGCAGCTATGTGGTGCGCGTGTGGGATGCATGACAACGGCTGGCCTCCGGCACACGCCAATCAGCGGGTCTGCCTGCACGCAAAGGGGAGACGCCGCAGCTGACACGCCGGCCGATGACACGCCACACTCCAGGCAAAACAAGCTGAAACAAACAAAAAGAAAGTGAAAACGCGAATTTTTCCGCGTTTTCACTTTGCCGTTTAAGTATTATTCCCTATATTTGCGTTGTCTTTATGACACAATGACACGACTATTACTAAACCTTTAAAACATCGCATTACTATGGAAGTGGAGAAGATAATGCAGGCCCTGGAGCAGAAGCATCCGGGCGAGCTTGAGTACTTGCAGGCAGTAAAAGAGGTGCTCATATCGGTGAAGGACGTTTACAACCAGCACCCAGAGTTTGAGCGCGCCAAGATAATAGAGCGCATAGTCGAGCCGGAGCGCGTGGTGACGTTCCGCGTGCCTTGGGTTGACGACCGCGGCGAGGTACACGTAAACCTTGGCTACCGCGTGCAGTTCAACAGTGCCATCGGCCCGTACAAGGGCGGACTGCGCTTCCACTCATCGGTGAACCTCTCCATACTTAAGTTCCTCGGCTTTGAGCAAACGTTCAAGAACGCGCTCACCACGCTGCCCATGGGCGGCGGCAAGGGCGGTTCCGACTTCTCCATCCGCGGGCGGTCGGACAATGAGGTGATGCGCTTCTGCCAGGCATTCATGACCGAGCTTTACCGAGTGATAGGCCCCGAGGAGGACATACCCGCAGGCGACATAGGCGTAGGAGCCCGCGAGATAGGCTACCTGTTCGGCGCATACAAGAAACTTACCCACCGCTGGAACGGCGTGATGACGGGCAAGGGCCTCGAATGGGGAGGCTCGCGCATACGCCCCGAGGCCACAGGCTACGGTGCGCTGTACTTCGTCAACCAGATGCTGCAGACCCACGGCCATGACATAAAGGGCAAGACCGTGGCCATAAGCGGCTTTGGCAACGTGGCATGGGGCGCAGCAAAGAAAGCCACCGAGCTGGGGGCAAAGGTCATCACCATCTCCGGGCCCGACGGTTACATCTACGACCCGGCCGGCCTCGACGACGAAAAGATAGCCTATATGCTTGAGCTGCGCGCCAGCGGCAACGACATCTGCCAGCCTTACGCCGACGAATTCCCCGGCTCTGAGTTCCGCGCCGGGCGCAAGCCGTGGGAGGTGAAGTGCGACATCGCGCTGCCGTGCGCCACGCAGAACGAGCTTAACGGCGACGATGCCGACCAGCTGCTGGCCAACAAGCCGCTGTGTGTGGCCGAGGTGTCCAACATGGGATGCACCGCCGAGGCCGCCGAGAAGTTCGTGGCCGCCAAGCAGCTCTTCGCGCCGGGCAAGGCCGTCAACGCCGGCGGAGTGGCCACGTCGGGCCTGGAGATGACGCAGAACGCCATGCGCCTGAGCTGGAGCGAGGCCGAGGTAGACGACAAGCTGCACTACATCATGCACAACATCCACGACCAATGCGTGAAGTACGGGCGCGAGGCCGACGGATACGTGGACTACGTGAAGGGTGCCAACATCGCCGGATTCATGAAAGTGGCCAACGCCATGATGGCACAGGGCATTGTCTGAGCACGCCCGGCCATGCCCCAAGGCTGACAAACGGGGCTGACCGCAGAATGATTGCCGCACGGCACCGCGCCGGAAGCAATAAAACTGCGGTCAGCCCCGTTTATTATGTAGTACCTGTGACTGCCAATAGCAAAACCAAGACAAAGTGAAGCATAAGACAACAAGACTGATACTGACATTCATCATGTGCGCCGTAGCGGCCGCGCAGGCACAATACGTGCAGCGGGGCAAGGCCACCTATTACTCAAAGCGGGCCACAGGGGCACGCACAAGCAGCGGCGAGCGGCTGCACCACGACAGCCTGACATGCGCCCACCGCACCTACCCATTCGGCACGAAGCTGCAGGTCACCAACCTGCAGAACGGCCGTTCGGTCGTGGTGCGCGTCACCGACCGCGGCCCTTTCGCCCGAGGCAGGATAATAGACCTGTCGTGGCGCGCCGCCAAGGAGCTGGGCATACTCACGCAGGGCGTGGCCATGGTGGAGGTGGTGAGGGCCGACGAGATTGTGGTTCCGTTCAAGCCGAGCAACGACAAGCGGCTGGTGGAGTTCGACTTTGAGAGCTCCGACCTCGAAGACCACCTGCGGCCGTCGTGGCACGAAATGCGCGAGGCCAACCGCCGGCCTCCACGCAAAGCGGCAAGACGCCGTGCCACAACCCGCCATAGCGGCAAAGCGGCGCGGCATGACAGCCACACGGGCTCACAGCGCAAGCCACCGGCAGACAGCAAGGAAGCGGGCCGCTGACCCTCACGGCGAGGGCAAGCAGCCCGCATTTCATCAATGCCCATGCTTCAAGCCAAGTGCGGGTGAAGCCCCGTGCCTGCAAATGGGCTGTCAGCGCTTGCGCAGCGGCACGCGCAGCTCCCTGACCTGCGACGTTATCTCCTTGTCGCCCTGCACTACGCCCAGCCTCAGCACTGCCTCGCCGTCCTTGAGGCGCGAGTCGGCAAACACGGTTGCCGTGTAGCGCACGCCACGCCCGGGCGCTATGCTCTCCACGCGCAGCGGCGGCGAGACATGAACGTGCTTGTTGCCGGTAGACTCCACCACCATCGGATGGACATCATAGAGCGTCACGCCGCCAAAATTCATCACCTCAAACGACACCTTTGCGCTCTCGCGGCGGCTCAGTGCGCCGTCGCCCCCGGCATCGGCGAAGCTGATGTTGCGCACCTCTATGCCTTTGTTCACTGCCAGCTTGTAGCCCGGCATGGTGGCCTTGAGCTCATCGACCGATACCGACGGGGCTGCCACTGGCCGGCCCGCGTTGCCGTATTGCGGGTGCGAGCCGCCCTCAGGCTCCATCACTATGCGGTCGTCGCCACTATGCGTGGGGTCGAAGCCGCTCTCGTCGGCTTGCTGCCGTGGCGGGTTGTAGGCACTGCCGCCCTCGTGCCAGTCTCCCCCTGCCCTGCCCGCCGCCATAACGCGAGTCGCGGTATTCCATGTAGCGGCGATACTCTTCCTGCTTGGCCTTGTCGGCAGCCGAGCCCACAGCAGCCCCGAGGGCAGCCCCCCCGGCCATGCCGACCAGGGTGCCCACGTCGCTCCCGCGCGGCCCGCCGGTTATGCCGCCTATGGCCGAGCCGAGTATCGTGCCGAAGGTGGCTCCGGTGGCCGCCCCACTGCCTGTATACGTGCCGCACGAGGCCAGTGCCAGGGCTGCGCTCAATGTGAGTAAAACGCCCTTTTTCATGTCATCACAAGTTTGTATCAGTGTGCTAAGATACAAATAATAATCCAATGGCGCATCATAAAAAAGGTGAAAAGAGCCACGATGCCTGCCCAAAGCCCAAGCGCAACGGCCATTTAGGCCACAACTGCGGGAATGGAGAACAGCGGCCATGCCCCAGAGAAGCAGGCAAAAGAGACGCAAGAGCAGCACTGCGGGTGACTGCACACCGCCAATATGGGCTGAAAGCCGTTTGTGGAAAAGCACTTGCTTATGGAATCCGCCCCGCAACCTTTTTTAGTTAAACAAACATAAAAACACGCTGCCAGCGGCGCATTTTCACCATTCCATACACGCCAACAATATTTTTTTATTATCTTTAACGCCAGAAAATGAGAAAGCAATGAACAATTTCCCCTGCACCCAAGGGGGAGCGCAGCATTTGCGCCACGAGACTATATCATACGCACGGCATGCTTGCCGCCTACTGTTCACACCTAACCACAAAACAACATGAAGCGAGTACTATCAGTCATCACGCTCCTGCTCTGCATCACCACAATGGCGGGCCAAGAGCAAAAGTACGGCCAACTGTACGTGGCCGACCACCTTACGCGCGACTCCATCAAGCTGGAGGCAGTGGAACATACCCCCGAAGCCAAGGGAAACGCCGCCATCATGGTGCCCAACGGCGACACACTGCGGCTGGCGGGCATGGACGGCGAGGCCGCCATAGTGGAATACCAGGGCAAGCGATACAAGACCTACGGCAGTTTCATGCGCTTCGTGAGCGACAACGAGGCGGGCGACGGCAACGTGGCCCAGGACGAGTACGACGCGCGCTACCACTCGGTGATGGGCGACTTCTTCTACAGCCCCGTGCCGCTTGTCATCATCTTTGTGCTCCTTGCGGTGGCCGGGGTGGCCATGCTGATGGTGAGGCGGGCCGACACCATGGGCAAGGCCCTGCCATCGCTCGCCACGCTGATGGGGTCGCTGCTGGTGGCGTGCATAGTGGAGGCCATGTTCCTTGTATATACCGACGACATCACCTGGTGGTGCGACTCCGATAGCTTCTGGGCTTCACTATTCTCGCTGCTGCCCGCCATGCTCGCCCTGGCCGTGCAGCTGTACGTAGGCATAGGCATAAAGAAAAAGCTGGAAGAGCTTACTGGCAGCTCGCTGTCGCTGAAGACGGCCTTCCTGAGCATCCCGCTGGCACTGGTGCTTACCTTCATCGTGGCCATAATGCACTACGGCGACTTCGTGCAAGGAACGGTGTTCCTTGCCACGATGGCAGTGTGCGCCCTCTATTCGTGGTACAAGAACGGCCGCGGGCTGGGCGTGGCCTCGGGCCTGGCCTACACCTTGTTCAACTTCGTATATGCCCTCGGGGCGATCATCGCCGTGGCTGTGCTGCTTATCCTGATATGGAACATGTTCATGATCGTGCTGCCCTACCTGCTTATGGCCGCAGCGGCGATAGTGGCCTACGCATTCTTGTCGAGCAGCTCGGGCAGCAGTGGCGGTGGCGGCCACGGCAACAATGGCGACCAGTGGACAAACATCGACGGCCACTGGGGAACGAAACACGCCGACGGCTCGTTCACCACCGGCGGCACAACCTACAAGCGCGACGGCCTCACGGGCGAGTGGAAAAAGAAATAAGCCCATGGCCTGGCATCCGCCTGGCTAAGCACAACGCCTCAACAACACTCACGCCAAGGCGGGCTTGCGGCCATTTGTGGCCGCAAGCCCGCCTAAACGTTGCCGCGCGCAGCAAGCCGCATCCTGCGTTGGCCAAAGCATGGCTGCGCTTCAACCCCAAATCGCATCAGACTTCAGCCGGATTTCGCGCTGCCAGTCAGATTGACTTCCGGTTTTGCCGAAGATACCATGGCAGAGACGCGGCGCGCCGCGTCTCTACTGCGAGAAAAGGCGGAAGGCAAGATGCCGGCAGCGGTGCGGAAGATGGCTGAAGAGACAACAATCAAGTGAAAATGTAGTTTTGGCGGCCTAACTACCGATTAGGGATAATTGCGAATATGCAAGCAAAGACGCCCCGCGGCACCGTGGCTTTCTTGATGCCGCACACCGCTGCGCGAAACGGCCCATATTGTGTTGCAATATGGCCTGTTTCGGAAGCCAAAACGCGCCGTTTCAAGAACCCAAACGGTCGGTTTTGCAACACGCTGAAAGTCAAGCGCATAACCGAATCAGACATTGCCGGCGCTTTTAACACAAAAACGTTAAAAACACAAATCGTTAGACATCACTCAGACTTCGTGCTGATGACATGCGGATTGCTTTCCGCCTTTTCCGAACATTCAGCAGGCGGCACCGGAGACAAGCTGGCGGCAGCAGCAAGAAATCCGGCCTAAGCGATTATGGCTTAAGTGGCATGGATGTTACACAAGAGCTTACACGTTGCCGCGGGCTTGCAACCCGCGCCATCTGTGGCCAGGCCTGCTACCCGGGGGAAGGAAAAGCTACGCGACCTTAGGAGGTCCGCATCCTTGCGGCACACCCCCTCCAGAAATGGGCTGACGCGGGTTGCAAACCCGCAACAGGATGCAGGCGGGTTGCAAACCCGCCTGAACGTGGGGAAATACGTGGGAGATTCGTGGGAGATTCGTGGGAAGATACGTCTCTACAAGTGGCAGACAGCAGGATAGAGGCTTGCATTTCTTGTAGGACAAGCGAAAATCCTTATCCCGAACTCACGCATGACATACGCCCATTCGGGATTAAAAAGCAATTTACCACAATCGCATTGGGATTCTAAACTATTTCATTGCATTACCATGCAGGAAGGCTGTCGCCTTTGCTGGACGCGCAGCAAGCTACGCCACAACAAGATGCGCACAGCCGCAACAACCACGGCAATGCCGGCAGCCAAGTTCACCGCGCTCCACACGAACAACGCCCGGGGCATGGCTCCCACCACGTGGCGCAGGCTCTCGTCGCGCAGTTCCGGCGCACCGCCGCCGGCGCGGCCTTGCCCTTTGGGCATAGTCTTGTTGTCGTAGCTCATAGCTCCAACTGATTCTTAACCAACCCGTAATAAGCCCCGCGCAAGGCCGTGAGTTCCCCGTGGGTGCCTTGCTCCACTATGCGCCCACGCTCCATCACCACTATGCTGTCGGCCCCGAGCACGGGTCTCGGAGAAAACCACACCGTCCTGCATCACCACGCCAAGGCGGCTGCGCCACCACTGCGGGTCGTAGTCTGAGAGCGGCCGCCCGCCCACGGTTATGGTGCCGGCCTCGGGCGCATAGTAGCCCAGCAGCAGCTTCAGCAGCGTGGTCTTGCCGCTGCCGCTCACGCCGACGATGGCCGTGGTCTTGCCCTCGGCGATGTCGAGGCTCACGCCGCTGAGCGTGGGGCTGGGGCGTTGGGGTCGTAGCGGAACGTGACGCCTTGCAGGCTCAAGGTGCGCCCCTTGGTGGCGAAGGCCGTGAGCGCGCCCTCGCGCCCCTCGCCCTTGGCCTGGTGCACCTCGCCTATGCGCTCGAGGCTGAGCCTAACATCCTGCAAAGAGTAGACGAAGCCGAGCAGGCTCTCCACCGGGGCCGACAGCTGGCCGATGATGTACTGCACGGCCAGCATCTGCCCGAGCGTCAGCCGCCCGTCGATGACGGCCATGGCGGCCAGCACCGTCACCACCACGTTCTTCACGCCGTTGATGAGCACGCCGCCGGCCTCCTCGGCCTGCTGCAGCTTCAGGCCCTTCATGCGCACGCCGTAGAGGGCGGCCTCGGCCTCCTCCCACTCGCGGCGGCGGCGCAGGCGGCAGTCCTGCAGCTTGGCCTCCTGCATGGTGGTGACGAGCTGCCACGTGGTGTCCTGCGCCTCGGCGGCCTTGCCGAACCGCTCGCGGTCGAGCACGCGGCGGCGCCCGAGGAAAGCCCTTATCCACAGGCCGTAAAGCAGGCTGAAGGCCATGAACACGCCGAACACCACTGCATCGTAGGCCAGCAGCACGAAGCCGAACACGCAGAACGTAGCGGCGGAGAACAGCACCGTGAGCGCGCCGCCGGTGAGAAACTGCTCCACGCGGTCGTGGTCGCCCATGCGCTGCATGATGTCGCCGGTGTGCTTGGTGTCGAAGAAAGCCATGGGCAGGGTGAAGAGCTTACAGAGGAAGTCGGAGACGATGGCCAGGTTGACCCTCATGCTCACGTGGAGCAGCAGCCAGCGGCGCACGAAGTCGATGGCCGTGGAGCTGAGCGTGAGCATGAGCTGCCCGGCGAGCACGAGCCATACGAAGCCTATGTCGCGCAGGGCGATGCCACGGTCCACTATGGCTTGGGTGAGCAGCGGCAGCAGCAGCTGCAGGGCGCTGCCCACGGCCAGCCCCGCCGCCACGTGGGCCAGGGCGCGGCGGTGGCGCCCCATGTAGCCCAGCAGGAAGCGCAGTGAGCGCGGCCCGGGGGCGCGCCCTGCGCCGCCGTCGGGCATGAAGCCCGCCGACGGTTCCAAGAGCAAGGCTATGCCCCTGTCCTCGCCACCGGAGCGCGCGCTGAGCCAGCACTCCTCCATATCGCCGCGCCCGCACGCCACAAGGCCCCGGGCGGGGTCGGCCAGGCAGTAGCGCGCCCGGCAGCCGCTGCCCTTTATGCGGTAAAGCACCACGAAGTGCTGCTGCCGCCAATGGAGGATGGCGGGCAGCGGCACCTTGCCAAGCGCGTCGAGCGAAAGGCGGCCCGCCACAGTGTGCAGCCCCATCGTTTCGGCTGCCCGGCTCAGCCCCAGCAGCGACGCTCCCTCGGCCGTGGGAGGGCAAAGGGCCTCCACCTCGGCCATGGCGCACCGCCGCCCATAGTGCTCAAGCACCATGCGGAGGCAGGCCACGCCGCACTGCATGGCATCGTGTTGGAGATACAGCGGGAAGCGGTTCATGTGATATCAGGAGTTAAGGAGTTAGGAGTCAGGGAGTTAAGGAGTTAAGACGCATGCAAGAGACCCCGCCACAGCGCGCTGCCCTTTTACCTTTTTACTTTTTTACCTTTTTACTTTTATGTCATAGTCGCATTATTCCCGACGAGCCTTTCTGCACGTCGAGCTTCTCGCGCTCCACTTTCTTGCGCCCGAAGTCGAAGCTGTAAGACAGGCTGACGTAAGCCTTCCGCCCGTTGAGAGAGGTGGTGGTGCTGTTGTCAAACCTGTAAACGCCGTGGTCGGCCCAAGTGCGCAAGGCATAGTTGCCATCAAAGAAGAGCTGGCCGCCCACGGCCACGTGGAGCCCCTTGTGGTGCCAGGCCAGCTCCGCGATGTAGAATTGCGGTATCTCTTGATAGTAGCCGCCCCACTCGAGGCTGCGCCGCTTGGTGACATACTGCGCCATGATGCTGAAGTTCTTTATGTAGTAGTTGCCCGTGAGGGCAAACAGCAGGCGGCCCGAGTTGCAGGAGTTTAGCCCGGTGATGCACTGCCCCCTATACTGCAGCGTGGGCGAGAGCTGCAGCGAGCGCTTGAATAGGAACAGCGAGGCCGACATACCGGCGAGATAGGTGATGTGCTTGCCGTCGGAAATGTAAGTGCTCACCAGCGTTCCGCCCTCGTCCATATAGTAAGGCTTCGTGTAGTCGGTGTATATCGTGGAACTGCCATATACCGAGATGTTGGCGTTCTTTAGCGAAAGGTTGTACGAGGCGTTCACGAAATGCACCTTGGTGATGTCCAAGTGGGGGTTGCCTCGCTGCACGGTGTACTGGTTTACGCGCTGTTCCGTGCTGTTGTAGTTGTACATCTGCGGCACGTTGCTCGCCATGTGCCAATATGCATACAGCGAGCTGCGCCCGTTTATCTTGTAGTTGATGGTGGCCCCGGGGCGCGGCAGCAGCTTGCTTAAGGTGCCTATGCCCTTCACCCTGTACAAATCCCAGTATAGGCCAAAGCGGGCAGAAAGCGTAAGCCGCTTGCCAAAGGTGTGCGAATAGCTGGGGTCAAAGAGCACCACGCCGTCGTCAATCCCCTGGTCGGCAGCCATGGTGCCTGCGTATGTGGTGCGGTTGCTGCTGAATCTCCCAAACAGCATCGCCCCTATGGCATTGCCGTGCTTCAGGTCGGCGTTATATACGAGCATGGCGTCGGCACGGTATTGCTTTTCCTTCGAGTCAGTGATGACGGTGGGCAGCGAGCCTTCGGTGTAAGTGCGGCTGTAGGTGTTGTCGGCATACCAGCCGCTGGCCGAAGCCCGAAGCCGATGACCCTTGGCCACCTCCGTCTCAAGGAAGAAGTTCATCGACGGGGTGGCGTTGCGACTGTGATTGTCGGTCACAGCTTCCGACGAGGGATAGGCCTGCGGCGTGTAGCTCACCATGGTGCTTTGGTGGTTCTCGGGCATCTCGCTCCAGTTAAAGCCGAGGTCGAGAATGGCGGTGGTCTTTTCCGTGCGGTACTTGGTGCGCAGCAGGCCGTAGTGGTTTTGCGTCTTTGTCAACAGGCCGAGGGCAGTCTCCTTCTTGGTGAACGGCGTGGCAAAGCCCACGTATTCAGTGCCGCTGGTGCCGGGCGTATCCTCCTTTGTGAAGCCGGTGCCTGCGTAGAGGGTGAAGTTGAATTTGTTCACGTCGAGGCTCGCCTGCAGTGAATAGTCGCCGTAGTCGAGCCATGGGTAGGCAAGGGTGTTTGTGCGCATGTCTACGTAGCCGCCGCGGTCGTACTTGCGCGTGATGAAGTTGAGCACGGTCTGCTCGCTAGGAAAGGCGGGCGACGGGCGGTCGTAGTACTCCACCCGCACTATGTCCTTGGGCCTCAGCCTGTCGGCCTCCGTGACGTCGGCCTTGCGGTTGTCTATGTATATGGAGGGCGCTGTGCCGTCGGCGTTCTTCACTGTCTTGCCTATGTGGTCCACCAGCAGCTTTGGTATCATCATGCGCGCCAGCAGGCTTATGCCCGAGGCCGAGGCGTCAGCCTGCCGCTTGGTGGGCATATAGTTGGTGTGGTCGTCCTTTTGTATGGCCATGCGCCCCTCTACGGTGACGCCCCCGAGGTCTACTTGGCGAAATATGCTGTCCTGCCCCGCCGCCTGCGCCGTGCTGTCTGCCGCGGCGGCACGGGCCTCAACGCCGAAGAATGCCAGCAAGGCAACAATCATTAAGCAAAAACCCTTCATAGGCATCAATTTTATGTTATATATGCAAAGATAGTAAAAAAAATCGAGCGAACAAGAACAAAAAAAAAGACATTTCGCATATAATTATGTCAATAATTTCTCGATATGCAAGAAAACGCCTCACTTTGCTTGCTTTGACTTATAATACATATACAGCATATCAAACAATGCATCTTCGTTGTCTTTATATATGCTGCACAGTCCGTAGTGCATCCCTTTCAACAAGTTGTCGAACCTGCGTCTGGCGCAATCAACGCTGCATATTGGAAAAAATTAGTTAATTCCTTTTTATCAGTTTGGTCTGATTTTTCATAACAATTTATTCTATATCCACAGTATCGGCCAAGCGAGGCACGCCTTCAGTCTCTACGACCACTGTACATTGGGCGGCATCTGTTCCGGCAAAGGTATATCCTATCACGGTGCTACGGTCGGCCGTCTCCTTGTCGTCAACAACGAGCTTGCCCTCCTTGAATATCTTCACGCGAACATCGTCGGACTGATGGTTGAAAGCTATGGAAATGGTACGACTGCCGTCTTCGTGGAATAATGCAACGCCATCTCTGCCATTAAAAATGTCCTTTTTTTGTTGATCACCCTCGAACTTTGTTTTTACAACCTCTACATCTGTAAAAGCATATACATTACAGAACGCAGGCAAAAGCAATGCGAAAAACGCAATAAAAACCTTTCTTCTCATAACAAATTATTTTAAAACTTCGCTACAAACATAAATATTAAATCCGTAACGAACAAATTTTTCAAGAGTAAATAATTTTTGAGTGTGAATTTATGAAAGCGTGTTTTCCCCGATGAAATCGGCATTTTTTGCATTTTTAATAGCAAAATACCATTATAAACTTTCACACTTAGGAAATACAAATCTTGTACGTTTAGGCTTTTTTTTCTATTTTTGCACCTACAAAAACAAACTCTGAAGCAACTATGCAAACAGACAAGAAACACCTTAATTGTAGATTTGCAGGCAAAAGCATTGTCATCATTTATTTGGCTTGCATCGCAATATCACAGACGTTAACTTGCTGTGGGAATAAAGAGAACTGCACTCTCGTGAAAATAGACAGTTTGCTAATGCACGACAAAGTAGACTCTGCAACCGTAGCATTAAAATCCATCGTGTATTCAACACTAAAAAACAGCGATGACATAGCACACTATAATCTCCTGAAATCGGAAATATTGTTTCGCACAAATGCCCTTACCAAGGACGACAGTATCATTGACATAAGCATTGCACATTATTCGGCCTCAAACACAAAAGACAAGTTAGCACAGGCTTATTACATAAAAGGACGCTTGAACGGCAACAGGAACAATATAAAAGAATGCGTCAGGAACTTAAAAAAGGCGGAAAGCGCAGCAAAAGACATTGATGATTACTATCTAAAGAGCAAGATATACAACTCAATAGCATTCTACAATATGAATGGCGGTAATTTGACCGTTGCATTGGAACATTGCAAGAGAGGTGTGTCTTTCGGAGAAAAATGCAGCAACAAAGATATGCTTACCTATTGTCTTCAAAACATGGCAGCAATACATGCAAGGCTGAGGAATGAAGACAGCGCAATATATTACATTGAAAGATGTGCTCGATTGCTTAAACATCTGCCAATTAACGACCGAGCAATTTTATTGACCAACATCGGGGCCGCATACGAGTTCCGCGACCCTACCAAGGCCAAGGAATACGCAAGGAAGGCATTAGAGATAAAGCCATGCGCCAACGCATACCACCTGCTCGGCGCCATAGCATACAGGGAGGGGCGCACAGAAACGGCCATGGGGCTGCTGAAGCGTGGCATAAAGGCGAGCACTGAACTCATGCGCACCATAAGCATGACGGAAGACCTGGCCCAATACGAACAAAAGGAGGGCAACAGCGGCGAAGCGGCACGACTCTTGAAAATGGCAACAACCATGCGCGACAGCCTTGCGCGGAAGAACACGGCCGACAGCATAGCCGGGGTGATGGCGGCGCACGAGCTGCTGCAAGCCGAGCAGGACGCCGAGGCCGAGCGCGGCAACTGGATGGCCATAGTGGCTGTACTGGCCTCTGTTGCCGTGGCGGTTGCCTTGGCTGCAGTGATATACCTTAAGCGCACAAGGCAGTACTTGCGGCAGGCGAAAATGCGTGTGGAGAAGAGCGAAAGGAAGCTGAATGCACTAAAGGAGAAACTCGCTGCGATAAAGGCCACGACGAGCAAGAAAGAGGCCGAGGCGCACAGGAAGGCATTGGCCAAGATGGAAGCAGACCACCAAAAAGCCGTGGAGGCTCTGAACAAGGCACAGGAGGAAACGATGGCCAACGGCCACCAGCTGTATATGGCTGTGAAACGCGGCGAGTGCATTTCGCAGTGGAAGAAAAAGGAGATGGCTTGGTTTGCCGAATACTACAAGGCTATAAACAAGAAGTTCGGACACATGATAGAAAACGGCTACACGGGGCTTTCATACAGGCAGACTACGTTTCTCATACTTGAACACTTGGGCAAGACGCAAGAGGAAACCATGGAGATGATGAACATAAGCTACGACAACTACCGCAAGATGCGCTCGGTGATAAACACGAAGAAAATTTAGCTCAAACTGACCTTTGGCCGGGTCTGTGCCCTAGTAAAGCCACTATGGCATACGGCGCCAGACCTGTTTTTTTGTTCTTCTGGATGGTCTCCGCAAGGGATGCGCATTCCATCAACAGCAAGCGAAAATCCTTATCCAGAACTCGCGCACCACCAAAACCGAATATTGCTGTATAACGCGGTTTGGTGTTATCGCAAGAAATGACAAAACGCTGCCGGGCTAAGGATTGCCCGGCAGCGCTCATAAATGCATCAATAATCTTTTCATCCATAACATCATTCAGCCTTGGGGGGCTTCCTCTTTGGCAGGCGCCTCAGCGGCTGCCTCGGCCTGAGCCGGCTCAGCTGCGGGAGTCTCCGTTGCCTCAACGGTCTCGGCTGTTGCCTCTGCAGCGGCAGCCTCGGCCTTGCCCGAGCGGCGAGAGCGGCGCGTAGCCTTCTTCTTCGTGGCGGTCTTGGCCATGTTCTCGTCGAAGTCTACCAGCTCTATGAAGCAGATGGGAGCGCCATCACCCTTGCGGAAACCGAGCTTGATGATGCGGGTATAGCCACCGGGACGGTCGCCTACCTTGGCGGCAACCGGGCCGAACAGCTCCTTGAGGGCTTCCTTGTTCTGCAGGTAGCTGAACACCACGCGGCGTGAGTGGGTGGAGTCGTCCTTGCAACGGGTGATGAGAGGCTCGGCGTACTTCTTCAGCGCCTTGGCCTTTGCGAGAGTCGTAGTGATTCTTTTGTGCATGATCAGCGAGATGGTCATGTTTGCGAGCATGGCATGACGATGGTCTGCAGTACGACTCAGATGTTTGAATTTTCTGTTATGTCTCATTTTGTCTTTTTACTTTTACTGAGCGGCAGCCGTGCGTGGGCGCAACCTGAAAGCGCCCACGCGGCGGACGGCCGTCATTCCTTGTCTAACTTATACTTGGAAATATCGGTTCCAAACGACAGATTCAGACTCTCGAGCAAATCATCAAGCTCGGTGAGCGATTTCTTGCCGAAGTTGCGGAACTTGAGGAGGTCGGTCTTGTTGTACTGAACGAGGTCGCCCAGCGTCTCCACATCGGCTGCCTTGAGGCAGTTGAGGGCGCGCACGCTGAGGTTCATGTCAACGAGGCGCGTCTTGAGCAGCTGGCGCATGTGCAGCACTTCCTCATCGAACTCCTGGTTGCCGTCCACGTCGGTGTTCTCGAGCGTGATCTTCTCGTCGGAGAAGAGCATGAAGTGGTAGATGAGTATCTTGGCTGCCTCCTTGAGTGCGTCCTTCGGGTGAATGGAACCATCCGTCGACACCTCAAGCACCAGCTTGTCGTAGTCGGTCTTCTGCTCGACACGGTACGGCTCGACTGAATACTTGACGTTGCGGATCGGGGTGTAAATAGAATCGATTGGAATTACGTTGACATCGGTGCAGAACTCCCGGTTCTCGTCGGCGGGAACGTATCCGCGGCCTTTGTTGATCGTAAGGTCAATCTGCATTGAAGCCTTTGAATCTAAATGACAAATCACCAAATCTGGGTTTAACACTTCAAATCCAGTAAGATACTTGCCTATGTCACCGGCCTTGAACTCGGTGGAATTCTCGACTGTGATGCTTACCTTTTCGTTCTCGAATTCTTCTACTACTTGCTTGAACCTCACTTGCTTGAGATTCAGGATAATGTTGGTCACGTCTTCCTTTACACCGGGCACTGACGAGAACTCGTGCTCAACACCCGCTATGCGGACTGTGTTGACAGCATAGCCCTCAAGCGATGAAAGAAGAATGCGGCGCAGGGCGTTACCTATGGTGACACCGAAGCCAGGCTCCAATGGACGGAATTCGAACTTGCCGAACTTGTCCGTGGCCTCCAGCATTACGACTTTATCAGGTTTTTGAAATGCTAATATCGCCATTAATTCAATGATTTATTTAGAGTACAACTCAACGATTAACTGCTCCTTAATGTTCTCAGGGATGTCCGCACGGTCGGGCTTGTGGAGATACTTGCCTCCCATGATGTTGGCATCCCACTCGAGCCATGGATACTTGCTGTGGTTGAAACCTGCAAGCGCAGCCTCAATGACCTCAAGCGACTTCGACTTCTCGCGCACGGCCACAATCTGGCCGGGCTTTACAGAGTAAGAAGGGATGTTAACCACTTGTCCGTCGACAGTGATGTGCTTGTGGCCCACGAGCTGACGGGCAGCTGCACGCGTGGGAGCGATGCCGAGACGGAACACGATGTTGTCAAGGCGGCTCTCAAGGTTCTGCAACAGCACCTCACCGGTGATGCCCTCTGCGCGCGCGGCCTTCTCGAACATATTGCGGAACTGGCGCTCAAGCACGCCATAAGTATACTTGGCTTTCTGCTTCTCTGCCAGCATGACACCGTACTCGGAAGTCTTCCTGCGGCGGCTGTTGCCATGCTGTCCAGGAGGGAAGTTTCTCCTAGACAAAACTTTGTCTGCGCCGAAGATGGGCTCACCAAAACGACGCGCAATCCTTGATTTCGGTCCAATATATCTTGCCATAATTCTTTTTGCTTAATTGTTCTGATATGCTCGTTGACTACACTCTTCTTCTCTTCGGAGGACGGCATCCGTTGTGAGGCAGCGGGGTGACATCCACAATCTCGGTAACCTCTATGCCGGCACCATGCACGGCACGGATAGCCGACTCGCGGCCGTTGCCCGGACCCTTTACGTATGCCTTCACCTTGCGCAGGCCAAGGTCGTAAGCAACCTTGGCGCAATCCTCGGCTGCCATCTGGGCTGCATAAGGTGTGTTCTTCTTTGAACCGCGGAAGCCCATCTTTCCGGCAGAAGACCAAGAGATGACCTGGCCCTCACTGTTGGCCAAAGAGACGATGATGTTATTGAACGAGCTGTGCACGTGGAGCTGACCCATAGCGTCCACTTTCACGTTCCTTTTCTTTGAAGTGACTGTTTTCTTTGCCATAATTCCTAATTCCTAATTCAAAAATCACAATTACTTGGTGGCCTTCTTCTTGTTTGCAACAGTCTTCTTCTTTCCCTTGCGGGTACGAGCATTGTTCTTGGTGCTCTGACCGCGAACCGGAAGACCGAGACGATGACGGATACCACGATAGCAACCAATGTCCATCAGTCGCTTGATGTTCAGCTGGATCTCCGAACGGAGGTCACCTTCAACTTTGTATTCAGCGCCGATGATTTCACGGATCTTGGCTGCCTGGTCGTCTGTCCACTCGCTGACCTTCAGGTCGCGGCTAACGCCTGCCTTATCCAATATCTTTGCTGAACTACTTCGACCTATACCGTAGATATAAGTCAATGCGATTTCGCCACGCTTGTCCTGGGGCAAATCTACTCCAACAATTCTTATTGCCATTTGTTAATAAATAAAAGAAATGATTGATAACTTACTTAACCCTGACGCATCTTGTACTTAGGGTTCTTCTTGTTGATAACGAACAGGCGACCCTTGCGACGCACAATCTTGCAGTCGGGGGTGCGCTTCTTCAATGATGCTCTTGTCTTCATATTACGACTAATGGTTATTTGTATCTAAACACGATTCTTCCCTTGGTCAAGTCGTATGGGCTCATCTCTACCTTGACCTTGTCGCCCGGGAGAATCTTGATGTAGTGCATACGCATCTTGCCCGAAATGTGGGCTATTATCTGCACTCCATTTTCAAGCTCCACACGGAACATTGCGTTGGAAAGCGACTCGATGATCGTTCCATCTTGCTCTATAGCTGATTGCTTTGCCATTTTCAGTATATGTTGCCTTCTAAACGTTCTACTTCTTCGAATGATGATAAAATATCTGCCTTGCCCTTGCGTATTGCTATCGTATGCTCAAAGTGAGCGGCAGGCTTGCCGTCGAGTGTCTTGACTGTCCAGCGGTCGGGCATCAAGCCGATTGCCTTGTCGCCCATGGTAACCATAGGCTCTATGGCTATGCACATGCCTGACTTTAGCATTATGCCATTACCTCTGCGCCCATAGTTAGGAACCTTGGGATCTTCATGCATCTCGCGACCAATGCCATGACCTGTCAGTTCGCGGACAATGCCATAGCCGTAGCCTTGACAATAGTCCTGAACAGCAGCTCCGATGTCGCCAATGTGCTTGCCAGCCATCGCGGCATCGATGCCCAGATAGAGCGACTCTTTCGTGACCTTAAGCAGTTGCCTCACCTCGGGAGCGACCTCACCAACACAAAAAGTGTAGCAGGAATCTCCATTGTAACCGTCAAGCAACACTCCGCAGTCAATCGAAATGATGTCGCCATCCTTCAGTATGGTATCGTCGTCAGGTATGCCATGCACTACCACGTCGTTGACCGAAGTGCAGATACTGGCCGGAAACGGCGCGCCATATGGATTGGGGAATCCCTTGAAGGTTGGCTCGGCCCCATTGTCACGGATGAACTCTTCGGCAACTTTGTCAAGCCGGGAAGTGGCAACGCCGGGCTTTATGTGGCTAGCCAATTCGCCAAGCGTCCTGCCCACGAGCAGGTTCGCTTGGCGCATAAGCTCTATTTCATCCTCAGTCTTCAGAAATATGTTCATCGCTGAAGCTCAATCAATATGCAGAGACACCGCCGCGGCCATGAACACGGCCCGAATTGAGCAGGCCGTCGTAATGGCGCATCATCAAATGACTCTCTATCTGCTGGAGTGTGTCAAGCACAACACCAATCAAAATGAGAAGCGAGGTTCCACCAAAGAACTGCGAAAAAGCATCCTGCACATTGAGAAGCCCGGCTAGTGCCGGCATGATGGCGATGAAGGCGATGAACAAAGAACCGGGGAAAGTGATGCGCGACATCACTGTGTCTATGTATTCCGCGGTGTCCTTGCCCGGCTTCACCCCTGGGATAAAGCCATTGTTACGCTTCATGTCTTCTGCCATCTGGGTTGGGTTCAACGTTATTGCCGTATAGAAATATGTGAATGCTATGATGAGCAAGGCAAACACAACATTATACAGCAAGCTGCGATGATCCATCAGCGAGCGCACAAACCAACTGGAATTCTCCGGGGTTGAATATTGCACTATCGCCAAAGGTATGAACATCAATGCCTGGGCAAAGATGATAGGCATCACGTTGGCTGCAAACAGCTTCAAGGGGATGTACTGACGCGCACCTCCATACTGCTTGTTGCCTATGACACGCTTGGCGTACTGAACAGGAACCTTGCGCGTTCCCTGCACGAGGACGATGGCCGCGCATACGACTATGTAAAGTATGAGGATCTCTATCAAGAACATGACGAGACCTCCACCGGTAATGGCCGTGAAACGGGAGCCTACCTCTTGTATGAACGCCTGGGGCAAGCGCGCAATGATACCAATCATGATTATGAGCGAGACACCGTTGCCAACGCCCTTGTCAGTAATGCGCTCTCCTAACCACAGGATAAACATACTTCCTGCCGCGAGGATTATAGTGGCCGGAATCATGAATACAGACCAGGAAATGCCCGTTGCCAGGGCACTTCCAGCCTGCATCTTGAGGTTTATCAGGTAACTCGGGGCCTGGAACAGCAAAATAGCCACCGTAAGCCACCGAGTATACATACTGATTTTCTTGCGGCCACTTTCGCCCTCACGCTGCATCTTCTGGAAATAAGGCACAGCGATCGCAAGAAGCTGCATAACGATAGAAGCTGAGATATAAGGCATTATTCCCAACGCAAAGATAGAAGCATTGGAAAATGCACCACCAGAGAACATATCCAGAAGCGACATCAATCCCCCCTGGGTCTGCGACTGTAGTTTGTCCAACATTGCCGGGTTAATACCAGGAAGTACGACGAAAGACCCGAAACGGTAAATTGCCGTGAAAAGGAGAGTGATCAAAATGCGCTGACGCAAATCCTCAATCTTCCAAATGTTCTGTAGTGTCTCAATTAACTTCTTCATTTTCTCAGATTATTGTTGTGTTTCCACCTACTGCCTTGATTGCTTCTTCTGCTGTCTTTGAGAAAGCATTTGCTTCAACATCCAACTTGGCGGTAAGTTCGCCCTTGCCAAGAATCTTGACAAGCTTCTTGCCATTGGTCACGCCAGCCTCGACAAGCTCGGCCAACCCGATTTTCGTAAGCTGCTTCTCATCTGCCAACGCCTGGAGCGTGGAGAGATTCACAGCAAAGTACTCCTTGTGGTTGATGTTCTTGAATCCGAACTTGGGAATACGACGCTGCAAAGGCATCTGGCCGCCTTCAAAACCTATCTTCCTCTTATAGCCAGACCTTGCCTTGGCACCCTTGTGTCCGCGAGTAGAAGTTCCACCCAAGCCAGAACCTGGGCCACGACCAATCCTACGACGGAATGTGTAGAACCAGCAGCCGGCTTCAAATTATGTAGTTTCATATCAAATGTTTTAAAGTTTGAAATAATTAGCCCTCAATAACAGTCACCAGATGGTGAACCTTGCGGATCATACCACGGATGGCAGGAGAATCTTCCTTCTCAACCACTTGCGAAATCTTGTGCAAGCCCAATGCCTCAAGAGTCCTCTTCTGGTCTGCAGGAGCACCAATCTTGCTCTTTATCTGTTTGATTTTAACTGTTGCCATAATAAATTCTCCTTAATTATCCTCTGAACACTTTCTCCATACTTATACCACGTGTGCCGGCGATGGTGTAGGCATCGCGCAACTGTGTGAGCGCCAGAATTGTGGCCTTGACCAAGTTGTGAGGGTTGGAAGAACCCTTCGACTTGGCAAGCACATCCTTTACGCCAACACTCTCGAGCACTGCACGCATAGCGCCACCGGCAACAAGCCCGGTACCGGCTGCAGCAGGACGCAAGAACACGTCAGCACCACCGAAGCGAGCCTCGGTCTCATGGGGAAGAGTGCCTTTAAGAAGAGTCACTTTCACAAGGTTTTTCTTGGCTGCCTCAACTCCCTTGGCGATGGCTGCGGTTACTTCACCAGCCTTGCCAAGGCCGCATCCTATGATGCCGTTGCCGTCGCCGACAACGACTATTGCTGCGAAAGTAAAGGTACGGCCTCCTTTTGTAACCTTGGTCACACGGTTTATAGCAACCAACTTGTCTTTCAACTCAACGTCACTATTTACTTTAACTCTGTTCATTGCCATAATCGTTTAAAAATTAAGTCCAGCCTTGCGAGCTGCGTCAGCGAGCTGCTTCACGCGGCCATGATAGAGATATCCATTACGGTCAAACACAACAGCTGTAACTCCAGCCTCGAGTGCTTTCTGGGCAATCAGTTCACCGACTTTCTCAGCTTGCTGAACCTTAGGCATAGCCTCCATGCCGAGAGAAGAAGCAGACACAAGCGTCTTGCCTATCTCATCATTGATCACCTGAGCGTATATCTGCTTGTTGCTGCGGAATACACTCAAGCGGGGACGCTCTGGCGTTCCAAAAATCTTCTTGCGAATTCTGTATTTAATCTTGATTCGTCTTTCAATCTTCTTTGTTGTCATAATCGTAATTAATTAAAGTTACTTAGCTGCAGCTGTCTTGCCAGACTTCCTGCGGATAACTTCACCCTGGAACAGGACACCTTTTCCTTTGTAAGGCTCCGGCATACGGAAAGAACGAATTTTAGCACAGATAAGACCCAGCAAAGCCTTGTCGCAAGACTCAAGTATGACGAGAGGATTCTGATTCCTTTCAGACTTAGTCTCAACCTTCACTTCCTTGGGAAGCTGAATGAAGATAGGATGGGTATAACCGAGGGAGAACTCGAGGAGGTTGCCTTGATTAGACACACGATAACCCACACCTACAAGCTCAAGCACTTTCTTGTAGCCCTCGCTAACGCCAACAACCATGTTGTTGACAAGAGCACGATAAAGGCCATGGAAAGCCTGCTTCTGCTTATAGTTAACAGGGCTGTTCTCGTCTACCTCAAAAGTGACGTGACCGTCAGCTATCTTGACAATGATGGAGGAATCTACTTTCTGGGAAAGTTCGCCTTTCGGACCTTTGACGTTAACGGTACCGTTGTCGAGCGTAACAGTTACACCTGCCGGAATGGCGATTGGCAATTTACCTATTCTTGACATATTCAACCCTCCAATTAATATACGTAACAAAGAACCTCGCCACCAATCTTGAGATCAGAAGCTTCCTTGTCAGTCATGACACCCTTGGATGTAGATAGTATGCGATACCTAATCCGTTAATTACTCTCGGCATATCCTTGTACCCGGTATATTTGCGCAAACCGGGGGTGGACACTCTTTTAAGGCACTTGATTGCACTTGCCTTTGTGGCGGGGTCGTACTTCAAAGCGACCTTGATTGTACCCTGGGGGCCATCCTCAATGAACTTATAGTTCAGGATGTAACCTTTCTCGAAGAGGATTTTCGTGATTTCCTTCTTCAAGTTTGAAGCTGGAACTTCCACAACACGGTGATGAGCCATGATTGCGTTTCTCAACCTCGTCAGAAAATCTGCTATTGGATCTGTCATAAAATGATTGTTTAATTAATCGGGCCTATCCCGACAATATTAAAAACTATTGATTGCACTCCATCATATTACCAACTGGCCTTCTTTACGCCAGGAATAAGCCCCTTGGAAGCCATTTCACGGAACTGAATGCGAGAAAGGCCAAACTGGCGCATATAACCACGTGGGCGACCGGTAATCTTGCAACGGTTATGCAGGCGGATTGGGTTGGCATTGAGAGGAATGCTCTGCAACTTGCGGGCTGCCTCATATGCCTCTGCCGGATCATCAGTTGTTGCAATGATTTTCTTGAGGGCAGCACGCTTCTCTGCATAACGTGCAACGAGCTTTGCGCGCTTTACCTCACGGGCTTTCATTGATTCTTTTGCCATAATCTACTAAATCGTTTTAAGCGTTTTTAAACGGCAGGCCGAAAGCCTTGAGCAATGCAAATCCCTCCTCATCAGTCTGGGCAGACGTAACGAAAGTGATGTTCATGCCTTGAAGACGGTCTACTGCATCTATGTTTATCTCTGGGAAAATAATCTGCTCCTGGATGCCAAGAGAATAGTTTCCATGCCCGTCGAGCTTGGTCTCAATTCCCTTGAAGTCGCGGATACGCGGCAGGGCAACCCTTATGAGCTTCTCGAGGAACTCATACATACGCTCACGGCGGAGTGTCACCATCACGCCGATAGGCATCTTCTTGCGCAGCTTGAAGTTGGCAATATCCTTCTTGGAATAAGTTGCCACAGCCTTCTGGCCAGTTATGGCAGTGATCTCGTTGATGGCCACCTCGATGATTTTCTTGTCTTGCGTGGCATCACCAAGACCCTGGTTGATGACAATCTTCTTCAAAACAGGTATCTGCATTGAAGAAGAATAGCTGAACTGCTTCTTCAAGGCAGGAGCTATTTCCTCAATGTATGTTTTCTTAAGTTGTGCAGTATTCATTATTTAATCTCCTCCCCTGACTTTTTAGCTATACGGACTTTCTTCCCATCCTCTGTGCGCTTGATTGCAACACGAGTAGGCTCACCTGTCTTCGGGTCAACCAAGCTCAGGTTGGAAATGTGGACGGGAGCCTCCTTCTTGATTATACCACCTTGAGGGTACTTGGCAGAAGGCTTGGTGCTCTTTGAAACGATGTTCACACCCTCAACAATGGCACGCTGCTCCTTGACGAGCACCTTGAGCACCTTGTGAGGAGCCGGATACTTGCCGTTGGCACCCTTGACATCCTTGTCATTGCCAGCGAGAACAAGCACCATGTCGTTTTTCTTTATCTTAAACTTATTCATTATCTTGTCACAATTAAATTGTTAAAGAACCTCAGGTGCCAACGAAACGACCTTCATGTTAACTGCACGCAACTCACGGGCAACAGGGCCGAAGATACGGCTTCCACGAATCTCACCTGCATTGTTGAGCAACACACAGGCATTGTCGTCAAAACGGATATACGAACCGTCGGGGCGACGCACTTCTTTCTTCGTGCGCACAACCAAAGCCTTTGATACCGCACCTTTTTCAGTTCGCTGGAGGGTATGACATTCTTGACAGCTACGACAATAACGTCACCCACACTTGCATAACGGCGGCCGGTTCCACCCAGGACACGGATGCAAAGGGCTTCACGAGCACCACTGTTATCACATACTGTAAGTCTTGTTTCTGCCTGTATCATAATTACTTAGCTTTTTTTCAACGATTTGAACTAATCTCCATCTCTTGGTCTTGCTGAGAGGACGAGTCTCCATAATCAGCACGGTGTCACCGATGTTGGCCTCGTTCTTTTCATCATGTACATGGTACTTCTTCGTCTTCTGGACAAACTTACCATAAATAGGGTGCTTCTCCTTGAACTTGGAAGCTATGACGATGGTCTTCTGCATCTTATTGCTTATGACCACACCCTGCCTTGTCTTTCTTAAATTTCTTTCCATCTGCGACCCTTGATTATTTGTTAAGCTCTCTTTCACGGAGAACGGTCTTCATACGTGCGATACTACGCCTCGTTGCCCTAATCTCAGAAGGATTCTCAAGCGGGCTTATTGAATGATTAAATTTGAGTTGATTGTACTTTGCAATCTCTGTCTGCAACCTTTCTTCCAAATCCTTGGTTTCAAGTTCTCTTACTTCTTTAATCTTCATGCTTAAGCGTTTTTATCGTAATCACGTCTAACAACAAACTTAGTCTTCACAGGCAGTTTCTGGGCGGCGAGGCGCAGAGCCTCCTTGGCCACTTCAAACGAAACGCCTTCAACTTCAAAGAGGATGCGGCCCGGAGTCACAGGGGCTACCCATCCTGCGGGATCACCTTTACCCTTACCCATACGTACGTCAGCAGGCTTGCGTGTAATAGGCTTGTCGGGGAATATGCGTATCCATACCTGGCCTTCACGCTGCATATATCTGTTGACAGCCACACGGGCTGCCTCTATCTGACGGCTGTCAAGCCACTTGGCCTCAAGGGTCTTGATGCCAAAAGAGCCGAAAGCCAGCTGTGTACCTCTGTGCGCGTTACCTTTGTTGCCACGCCCGTCTTGAGGTCTTCTATATTTTACTCTCTTAGGTTGTAACATGATAGCTTCTTTCTTTAAAACAATTACTTATTCTTCTTGCCACGGAACTTCCTGCCACCATTGTTACCGTTAGAACGTCCGCTGTTCTTCTCCTGAGTGAAGTTAGGCGAAACATCCTGCTTGCCATAAAGCTCGCCACGGCATATCCATACCTTGATGCCCAGCAGACCAACCTTGGTCAAAGCCTCAGCCTGGCAATAATCAATGTCAGCACGGAATGTGTGCAGAGGAGTACGTCCTTCCTTATACATCTCCTTGCGTGCCATCTCAGCACCATTGAGGCGGCCAGTTATCTGGACCTTGATACCCTCGGCGCCGGCGCGCATCGTGTTGGCGATGGCCATCTTTATGGCACGGCGGTAAGCAATCTTGCCTTCAACCTGGCGTGCAATGTTGTTGGCCACGATGGTGGCGTCGAGCTCAGGTTTCTTAACCTCGTAGATGTTAATTTGGATCTCCTTGTCATAGAGCTTCTTCAGCTCTTCCTTCAGCTTGTCAACGTCTTGACCTCCCTTGCCAATGACAACACCCGGACGGGCAGTACAAATAGTGATGGTCACAAGTTTGAGCGTGCGCTCGATGACTATGCGCGAAACGCTTGCCTTGGCAAGACGCTCATTGAGGTACTTGCGGATCTTCATGTCCTCGACGAGGTTGTCACCGAAGTCCTTGCCTCCAAACCAATTTGAATCCCAACCTCTAACTATACCAAGTCGGTTGCTAATCGGATTAACTTTCTGTCCCATTCTACTTGTTATTTATCATTAGTTTTAGAGTCAACGAACAAGGTTACGTGGTTGGAACGCTTGCGGATCCTATAGCCACGGCCCTGGGGTGCAGGTCTCATTCGCTTCAAAGTAACGCCTTCATCAACAAAAATCTTTGTGATGTAAAGTTCGCCATCTTCTGCCTTGCGGTCATTCTTGGCTTCCCAGTTCGCAATGGCAGAACGCAAAAGTTTCTCAACGTCAGCAGCTGCTGCCTTCTTCGTGAACCTGAGTACGCCAAGTGCACGGTTTACCTCCATGCCGCGAACAAGGTCAACGACATAGCGCATCTTGCGCGGAGAGGAAGGAACACCGTTGAGCTTTGCAAAATACTGTGTCCTACGGGCTGCTTTTCTTTCTTCAGCCTTGATATGTTTTCTTGCTCCCATTTTTTCCTATTTTCTAATAGACTGCCTGTTACTTCTTGTTACCAGCATGGCCACCGAAACGGCGTGTAAGAGAGAACTCGCCAAGCTTATGGCCAACCATGTTCTCAGTAATGTAAACAGGGATAAACTTATTTCCGTTATGGACTGCAACGGTATGCCCAACGAAGTCGGGCGAAATCATCGAAGCCCTGGCCCACGTCTTGACAACACTCTTCTTGCCGCTCTCATTCATGGCAAGGATTTTCTTCTCGAGTGCGACGTTTATGTAGGGACCTTTCTTTAATGAACGACTCATAATCTTCGCTTAGTTACGTTTAATTACTTCTTGTTAGCTCTTTCAATGATGTACTTGTTTGAAAGTTTCTTCGGCGAGCGTGTCTTGAGACCCTTAGCATACAAGCCCTTGCGTGAACGCGGGTGTCCACCAGACTGACGGCCCTCGCCACCACCCATCGGGTGGTCATGCGGGTTCATTACGACACCACGGTTGTGAGGACGCCGCCCGAGCCAGCGAGAGCGTCCGGCCTTGCCGGAATGCTCAAGGGCGTGGTCAGAGTTTCCTACACTACCAACGGTCGCCTTGCATGCACTGAGAATCTGACGTGTTTCGCCTGAAGGCAACTTGATAACACAATAGTTACCGTCACGAGAAGTCAACTGAGCGAAGTTACCGGCAGAGCGCACAAGCAGCGCACCCTGGCCAGGTCGCAATTCGATGTTGTGAATCACGGTACCAACGGGGATGTTTGCCAGTGGCAGGCTGTTACCAATCTCTGGCGCAGCATCTGCACCCGACACCACCTTTGCACCTACCTGCAATCCATTGGGAGCAATAATGTAACGCTTTTCACCATCAGCGTAATACAAAAGAGCGATACGAGCCGAACGGTTCGGATCGTACTCTATTGACTTTACAACTGCTGGAACACCATCTTTCTCTCGCTTGAAGTCGATAATGCGGAACTTCCTCTTGTGCCCGCCACCCCTGTAGCGGACGGTCATCTTACCGGTGTTGTTTCGACCGCCGGTAGAACGTTTGCCGTAAACGAGAGACTTCTCTGGCACGGATGCAGTAATTTCCTCGAACGTGCCAATAATCTTGTGTCTTTGTCCCGGTGTAACCGGTTTAAACTTACGTACTGCCATTTGTTTTATTGAATATTGCTATAAATATCTATGGTGTCACCCTCTTTCAAGGTGACTATTGCCTTCTTATACGCATTGCGCTGACCTTTCACAAGCCCAGCCTTCGTATAACGGGCGCAACGCTTGCCTGCATAGCGCATTGTGTTTACGCTTACCACCGTGACATTGAACATAGCCTCGATTTCCTTCTGGATTTCGATCTTATTTGCCTCCGGCTTGACAATGAAGCCATACTTGGGCGTGGCAACCTTTGTGATCTGCTTGCCCATGTTCTTGCCAGCTTTAGGAGTATATGTACGGTCTGCAGAAGTCTTCTCGGTAATCTTGGTCATCTTCTCAGTGACCAGCGGTTTGATTATAAATGCCATAATTCCTTGTCTCCTTGATTATTTTAAGATGCCGTCAATCTCCTTCAGCGAATTCTCTGTAATGACAAGCACATCCGCGTTCAAAACTTTATACGCATTGAGCGAAGTTGCGAGCATGACTTCAGTGCGCTGCAAGTTGCGAGCTGACAAATATACGTTTTTATTTACGTCTGGCAAAAGATAAAGAGCTTTTTTGCCGTCAACTTTAAGATTTTTAGCAATATTTATAAACTCTTTAGTCTTTGGGGCCTCCATATTGAAATCCTCAACAACCACAATGGCATTCTCCAAAGCCTTATAAGACAAGGCGCTCTTACGAGCAAGAATCTTTACTTTTTTGTTGAGCTTGAACCTGTAGTCACGGGGCTTCGGACCGAACACACGGCCACCACCTACAAGCACAGGAGAGTTGATGTCGCCACGACGGGCTCCGCCGCCACCCTTCTGCCTACCGAGCTTACGGGTAGAACCAGAAACCTCGCTTCTCTCCTTAGACTTGGCAGTGCCTTGGCGCTGGTTAGCCAGATACTGCTTCACGTCCAAGTAAAGCACATGGTCATTAGGCTCAATTCCGAAGATACCTTCGTTCAACGTAACCTTTCTCCCTGTTTCCTGGCCATTGATATTTAATACGTTAATTTCCATTATTTCTCAATTATTACGGTTGAACCATTATAACCAGCCACACTACCTTTGACAAGGATGAGATTGTGCTCCGGTATCACTTTCAATACTCTAAGATTCTGGGTGGTCACCCTTTCGTTACCCATGTGTCCGGCCATGCGCAAGCCCTTGAACACCTTTGCTGGGTAAGAACAAGCACCGATAGATCCCGGCCTGCGGGCGCGGTCGTCCTGACCGTGGGTGGTCTGGCCTACACCGCCGAAGCCGTGGCGCTTAACTACACCCTGAAAACCCTTACCCTTGGATGTTCCAACGACATCTACGAACTGAGTGTCATTGAAGATGTCAACCGTAATGGTGTCACCGAGGTTATACTCCTCATCAAACTTGAACTCGGCCAAGTGGCGCTTCGGTGTTGTCTTTGCCTTGGCGAATACACCCAACATCTGCTTTGAGGTGTTCTTCTCCTTAGCCTCAGCGAAACCCAGCTGAACGGCCTTGTAGCCATCTTTCTCGACGGTTTTCACTTGAGTAACAACACAAGGACCAGCTTCGATAACAGTGCACGGCACATTCTTGCCGTCGGCACTGAAAACGGATGTCATTCCGATTTTTCTTCCTATTAATCCTGGCATTTCAATTAAATATAAAAAAAACGATACTATACTTTTATTTCTACCTCAACACCGCTGGGCAACTCCAGCTTCATCAAAGCGTCTACAGTCTTTGCCGTAGAGCTGTAAATGTCAATGAGACGCTTGTAGTCTGAAAGCTGGAACTGCTCACGGGCTTTCTTGTTTACGAACGTACTACGGTTGACTGTGTAGATACGCTTGTGGGTTGGCAGTGGGATTGGGCCACTCACAATGGCACCTGTTGCCTTTACGGCCTTTACGATTTTCTCTGCTGACTTGTCTACGAGCTTGTGGTCGTATGACTTCAGCTTGATTCTGATTTTCTGACTCATTACTTTTGTTGTTATTGATGTTAAACAATGGGGATGCGGCGCTGCTTAAGAGTCATTCGCTAAACAGCGCCGCTCCCATTTCTATCTTGAAGTTTTTAAACCAGGTCGGCGCGGCCTTTCACTTCCTCAAGCACAGCCTTGGCTATAGAGCTTGAAAGCGGTGCGTGATGGTCGTACTCCATGGAGCTTGTGGCGCGGCCTGAAGTGATTGTGCGCAGAGCAGTGACGTAACCGAACATCTCTGACAGCGGAACCATGGCCTTGATGACACGGGCGCCGCTGCGGGCCTCGTCCATACCTTCCACCTGGCCGCGGCGCTTGTTCAAGTCGCCGATGACGTCACCCATGTTCTCCTCGGGAGTGATTACCTCCAGCTTCATTATCGGCTCCATGAGCACCGGGCCAGCCTTCACGCATCCGTTCTTGTAAGCGTTGAGGGCGGCAAGCTCGAACGAGAGCTGGTCAGAGTCAACCGGGTGGAACGAACCGTCGAGCAGCGTCACTTTCATGCTGTCCATAGGATAGCCTCCGAGCACACCGTTCTTCATGGCATTCTCGAATCCCTTCTGGACTGAGGGGATGAACTCCTTGGGAACGTTACCGCCTTTCACTTCATTCACGAACTGCAGGCCACCCTCCTTGAAGTCCTCGTCAACCGGGCCGATGTTCACGATGATGTCGGCAAACTTACCACGTCCGCCGCTCTGCTTCTTGTATACCTCGCGCAGGTTGACAGTCTTGGTGATGGCCTCCTTGTAGTTAACCTGGGGCTTGCCCTGGTTGCACTCTACCTTGAACTCACGTTTCAGGCGGTCGATGATGATGTCGAGGTGAAGCTCACCCATACCCGAGATGATGGTCTGTCCGCTCTGCTCGTCAGTGCGCACGGTGAACGTCGGGTCTTCCTCGGCCAGCTTGGCAAGGCCGTTGTCGAGCTTGGCGATGTCAGCCTGGCTCTTCGGCTCAACAGCGATTGAGATCACCGGGTCGGGGAATGTCATTGACTCGAGCACGATGGGGTGGCCCTCTTCACACAGGGTGTCGCCGGTGCGTATATCCTTGAAGCCTACGCCAGCGCCGATGTCACCTGCATCGATTGAGTCCATGGGGATTTCCTTGTTGGAGTTCATCTGGAACAGACGGCTGACGCGCTCCTTCTTGCCAGAACGGCTGTTGTAGACATAAGAGCCGGCCTCAACCTTTCCTGAGTAAACGCGGAAGAACACCAGTCGGCCCATGTACGGGTCAGTGGCAATCTTGAACGCCAATGCAGACGTAGGCTCATCCTCAGAGGGCTTGCGGTCTTCCTCCTCGCCGGTCTCGGGGTTGGTGCCCACGATGTTCTCCGTGTCGAGCGGAGAGGGCAGGAAAGCGCAAACATAGTCAAGCAACGGCTGTACGCCCTTGTTCTTGTACGAAGAGCCGCAAATCATCGGGGTGCATGCCATTGACACGGTACCCTTGCGTATGGCGGTGATTATTTCGTCCTCTGTTATGGTGTTGGGGTCATCGAAATACTTCTCCATGATGGCCTCGTCGTACTCGGCGGCAGCCTCAAGCAGCTTGCCGCGCCACTCGTCGCACTCGTCCTTCATGTCGGCAGGAATCTCCTCAATGGAGTACTCTGCCCCCATGGTCTCGTCGTGCCACAGGATGGCTTTCATCTTTACGAGGTCCACGACGCCCTTGAAGTTCTCCTCTGCGCCGATAGGCACCTGCATCACCACAGGGTTGGCGCCAAGGATGTCCTTCATCTGCTGCACAGTCTCAAAGAAATCTGCGCCCGAGCGGTCCATCTTGTTAACATACCCGATACGCGGCACGTTGTACTTGTCAGCCTGGCGCCATACGGTCTCCGACTGTGGCTGTACGCCGTCGGCGGCAGAATAGGTGGCCACGGCGCCGTCGAGCACGCGGAGCGAACGCTCCACCTCGGCGGTGAAGTCAACGTGTCCCGGAGTGTCAATGAGGTTTATCTTGTATTGCTTTCCTCCCCACGTCCAGTTGCAAGTTGTAGCGGCTGAGGTGATAGTGATACCACGCTCCTGCTCCTGTGCCATCCAGTCCATCGTAGCCGCACCGTCGTGCACCTCACCGATCTTGTGGGTCTTGCCTGTATAGAACAAGATGCGCTCCGACGTGGTGGTCTTGCCGGCATCGATGTGCGCCATGATGCCGATGTTGCGGGTCAAATGTAAATCGCGGTTTGCCATTGTCTTTTTACCTTTATGCTATTGATTAGAATCTGAAATGGGCGAAAGCGCGGTTTGCCTCAGCCATGCGGTGCATATCCTCCTTGCGCTTGAAAGCACCACCCTGGCTGTTGAAAGCGTCCATGATCTCAGCTGCGAGCTTGTCGGCCATCGACTTGCCGCTGCGCTTGCGGGCATAAAGGATCATGTTCTTCATCGAGATGCTCTCCTTGCGCTCCGGGCGGATTTCCGTAGGAACCTGGAACGTGGCGCCACCGATGCGGCGGCTCTTCACCTCCACCTGCGGGGTGATGTTGTCAAGTGCACTCTTCCATATCTCAAGAGCCGACTTCTCCTCGTTGCTCATCTTTGCCTTGACAACGTCAAGCGCATTATAGAATATTTTGTATGAGGTATTCTTCTTGCCGTCATACATCAGATGGTTCACGAACTTTGAGACCTTCTGGTCGTTGTAAACGGGATCCGGAAGGATCACACGCTTCTTTGGTTTTGCCTTTCTCATTTTAATTTTAAAAGTTTATTCTGCTTGGGGCTGTCCACTTGTTCTTCAACGCCCGCTCTCGGGCATTTACTCAACCTTGTTTAACAATTCTCCAGCAAAACTGATTTTAACAAATGTCTTTGTCCTGTTTCCTCTTGACGTTGGAGCCGTTATTTCTTGGCCTTGGGACGCTTCGCACCGTACTTGGAGCGGCGCTGGGTGCGGTTTGCCACGCCAGCTGTATCAAGCGTACCGCGCACGATGTGATAGCGCACACCGGGCAGGTCCTTCACACGGCCTCCGCGAACGAGCACGATTGAGTGCTCCTGCAGGTTGTGGCCCTCGCCGGGGATGTAGGAGTTAACTTCTTTCTGGTTTGTCAGACGCACACGGGCAACCTTACGCATTGCCGAATTAGGCTTCTTTGGAGTTGTGGTGTAAACACGGACGCATACGCCACGACGCTGCGGACATGAGTCCAGCGCGGGCGACTTGCTCTTGTCTACGAGCACATTCCTGCCTTTTCTTACCAATTGTTGAATTGTAGGCATTGTTGTTGTTTTTTTAGTTATATTGTTTTGTTATTTTTATCTCAACGTCATGAAATAAGGGCATTCTGACCCTTTTTGGGGTGCAAAGGTACAAACTTTATTCCATTCTGCCTAATGTTGGCTTTACCTTTCAGGCAAAGCACAATCAAATTTAATAATAAATAACATTTTTAACACACCGTTAATCCAATTACAAGCATACAAGTATCAATATTCACTCACGCCTAAGCTCGAAATACATCGGGCGACCCGGCTCTTTCAGCTTTGTAGAATAGAGGTTGAGCCGCCCCGTCACCTTGCCGTCACCGACATCGAGCACCATGCTGTCAAGCCTGTAGTCCATCTTTCCGCCGCGCTCATAACGCTCTGGCAAGGTCACGCCGCCGGAGGCGAACACCAGCCTGCAGCCAAAGAGCGAACCGCGGTAAGCCGTGTCCACAGAGTCTATCGACAGCTCGCCCGACAGTTCCCCGCCCACGCTGCTCACGGTCATCGCAAGTGGCTGCTCGCCAAGTATGTACTTGCCGCTCCAGTCGTATGTTACGACGAAGCCGCTGTAATGCCCCTCTGCCAGCGCAGCGCCGCCAACCGTGGGCTTGACCGCTGGCAGGCTGTCGGGAATGAACGAATATTCCGCACTGTCGGCATACACCGCGTGCATATACGTCTCCTCGTGCGGGCGGGCCAGCTCGTCACGTGCGTCGCGGCTGCCCATCCGGGCCGCACGCTTAAGGCAGAAAGCCGCAGCCGCCGAGTCCTTTTCCAGCCCGTAGCCGTTGCGGCTGCAAAGGGCAAGCATATACCATGAATTCTCGTCGCGGCTGTTGGCAGCAGGCAGGAACGTCAGCGCGGCCTGCTGGTAGTCTTGCCTGCAACCCAAGCCCTTGTAAAGCATGAAGCCCTTTGCGTAAATGCACCTCACTGAGCCGCGTTCCGCCCCGGTGCAGAAATAGCCGTATGCGCGCCTGAAGTCCTGACGCAAGCCCCCTTCACCGTACTTGTAAATCATGCCAAGGGCGTGATACGCGTCTTTCACACCGAGCCGCCCTGCCTCTTCGAGCAACGCCACGGCTTTCGCCGTGTCACATTCCACGCCGATGCCGCCGATATACGCAAGCCCGAGGGCCTCCATGGCAGAGGCAGACTTGTCATCTTCCACCGCCTGCCTCAGCGTCCTCAACGCCCATCGCGTATTCCGCTTGGAGCTTGTTCTTTTCAGTATCGCCTTCCTCGCGCTGATAAGGCTCATAAAGTTAACACTCTCATATTCCTGCCGTCTTTTTAATGAGGAGGCTGCCTTTCTGCGGCTTCTGTAAAAACAGAATGTGCCGCCCACCTGTAAACTGTCGCCTGCAACCGTAATAGGAACGGCATCCCAATTCCACACACTCATCTTTTCGCGCTTTATTGTCCGTGCATGAACTCCTGCATGATATTCAGCATTTTCATAGCCTACTCTTCGCAAATTTTTCCATGATATCTCGGCCCGGCTTACCCAAATGCCCGTGTCTTCTGGATAATCCAAACCTGTATCTATATAAACAAACACATCGTCTGAATCAACTTTTGTGGTTATCTTATTCCCCTCTATGCTGTATATACCCTTCACTTTCATGAGCAATGTCTGAAATCTTGCATTGTCCTTCATCCATTTTGGGTTTTTCCTTACACCGACAGTAAAATATTCACTTGAAGGTGACGACTGTATTTCGCCATTAATCCTAACCGAAAACGTGCCATCGGCTTTGAATTTATAATAGCCCTTGATTTTCGAATAAAGGGTCACCCCAAGGCTGTCGAAAAACGCTTTCGAGCAATACCACTTGCCCTCTATGCCACGCGCCTGCGCCGACGGGAGCAAGCAAAACGCAGCCGCGATTATAAGCAGAATCCTTTTCATACGCAACAAAAAACTTATCATAACGTGAGTTCGACGAATTCAAAACAAAGCGAGCTGTGTGTCAAGAGTTCTCGTAACATTGATACACGGCTTTTTCGGAAAGCAACAGTATGCAGCAATTGCACCCAATAGGTTGACGATAAAATTATCAAAGCTCCTGTGTCTTGAATGTTCCACTTGTGCTATATTTTTGAGTTCGTCGTTGACGGTTTCGATAATGGCCCGTTTCCTGAGTAGTAGTTTGTCTGAGAGTGACATCAATGCTCCTTTCATATTTCTTTTCAACTTGGTTATAAGTTGTATGCCATCCACGAACAGTCTTTCAAAAAGATTCCTGCCGATGTATCCCTTATCACCGACAAGCTTTCCATAGATGAATTCCACAAAGGCCTTGTATTCAAGGGGTTTACGGTCATCCACATCGCCAGGGGTAATCATAAAATTCAGGAGTTCTCCGCATTCGTTGCATATCAGATGAAGCTTGAATCCGAAGAACCAGCCCATGGAACATTTACCTCTCTGTGCTATTCCCTTGAACGTCTTATGGATATGGATTCTCTGATTCCTGCATACCCGTAAAGGAGTGGAGTCAACGAAGCTGATACCTGTGCATTCACCTAAAAGCACCTTCTTGATGAACAGGGCCAATGGTATGGCCACTTCTTTTTCCAGTTCTACAAATCGGTTATAGGAGACGACTTTGGGAAAGAGATGGCGCATATGACGGCAGACCTTTTCGATATAGAAATGCTTCAGACATCGGTAACCAGAGTCGTGGAAAAGTATCATTATGAGCATGATTTCTGCCTTTGACATGGTTGAGGAACGGTGATATGAGCGTTTCATGACAGGTTTTAGCGTATATTTTGACATCATTGCATCAAAAAACTTGCAGAAATCATCTGCCATACAAAATAATTCTATAACTTTGCTTTCGGTGATCATAGCGATTATTGTTTGTAATCTTCTGAAAATTAGCACTATAAAGTTACAACAATTTTCGCTAATCACCAAATTTTCAAGGACTTATAATTCGTCGAACTAACGTTAATTAATTATGGATAAGATTCAAGATATAACAAAAATGAAGCAATACGTTCTATCCATTATATCTGATAACTATAATGAAGGTTGCGGTGTGATGGTAGGGGATATGTTTATAACAGCAGGTCATGTGATATATAAATGTGAAAGCCCTAGGATTAGATGGAATGGTAAAAATATACCTCTGAGAAATCCTATAGTTTTCCACAATGATGAAGATGATTCTGAGGGTTATGATATAGCGGTATATTTTATTCCAAATGCCAATAGCCCACTGGTTCTTTCTGATATCGTTCCAGAAAAAGGTAATGTGTTAAAATGTTGTAGTTGGCGTATGTTAGGAGAAGAGTATGTAGAGTGTAATGCAGTTGTAAATGGATTAAAAGAAGGTAATTACTATGCGGCAGATACGGATAAACAGCTTAAACCAGGCAGTAGTGGTAGTCCTGTGTTTTTGAACGGAGAAGTTGTAGGGATATTGCGTGCTGGGAATTGTAACAATGATAATACATCATGTAATACAGAATGGCCACTAAATTTATGTGTATTCTTATCCTCAAAAGTAATTTTAGAGCTATTAGAGACAAACTGATTTCAGTAAAGAGTGAAAATGGAAAAGATAACGATAAAGACAGACGATGGTGTAAGTGTAGAAGCAGGTGCACCAATAATTGTATCTGCAAGTCGTGCTACAGATATACCTGCCTTTTATGCAGACTGGTTCCAAGAAAGGTTGCAGAAAGGTTATTCAGTTTGGAAAAACCCTTTTAATGGGATAAAATCTTATGTGGCATATGATAAGACAAGGTTAATTGTATTTTGGTCGAAGAATCCGGCCCCACTTCTTAAAACCGGAGGATTATTGGACTATTTAGATAATAGAGGTGTAAATAGCTATATCCAGTTTACTTTGAATGACTATTATGAAGAAAAACTGGAAATGGGTGTACCATCGTTAAGTAGTAGAATAGATACATTCAAGAAATTGGTTGACAGATTGGGATATGGGAAAGTGATATGGAGATTTGACCCATTGATATTAGCCAAAGGTTTGACAGTAGATGATCTCCTGGAGAAAATTTATAATATAGGAGTCAAATTGAACGGATATACAGAGAAACTTGTATTTAGTTTTGCTGATATTGCGTCATATAAGAAGGTACAGAATAATCTCTATAAGAACAATATTCAGTATAGAGAGTTTTCGCAGGAAGATATGATAGAGTTTGCTTCCGGACTCGTGGATATGAACAAGGAATGGAAACTCGAACTGGCTACGTGTGCTGAAAAGATCGACTTGGATATATTTGGAATTAAGCATAACAAATGTATAGATGATGAGTTGATGATAAAGTACTTCTCTTATGATACGCTGCTGATGAACCATATAGGGGTAGAAGTTACGAAGGACATATTTGGGGAAATTCGCGTTGAATATAAGAAAAAGAAAAAAGACAAAGGTCAAAGGAAATTTTGCGGCTGTATAGACAGTAAGGATATTGGTGAGTACAATACATGTCCGCACCTGTGTGAATACTGTTACGCAAATTCGAGTAAGGAGGTTGCTAAACGGAATTACATTAGACATATGGAAAATCCGCATAATGAAAATATAAACTTGTAGATAATGGAATGAGAGAATACTATGAACTTATAAAGGCGAAATCATCTCTTTCTATGCTAGATGTAATAGAAATATGTAGAAGTTTAACGCCTTCAAATTATAAGGCAAGACCATATAGATATCCAGACCTTCATAATGGTGTCGCTTTATTAGACAATGAAGATGCTTTAAATTGTTATATTGCTGCTTATGGGGAGATGCATATGATAAAATGCAAATCAGCTTTGCAGAACTTTCCTTTTGGTAATATATCTGGGAGTATTGAAATTGTTGATTGGGGATGTGGACAAGGTATTGGCTCAATGTGTATTGTTGACTGCTTTAAAGAACATGATATATTACAATGGGTAAAACGAATAACCCTTATAGAACCATCAAAATTTTCATTAGAAAGGGCCGATATAAATCTTACGATTGCAACTAATGGTGCTGTATGTATACAGCCAATACAAAATTATTTACCTGGAGCAGGAAAAGAAAATGAAATTCATGAAATAGGATACAGATATAAAAATGTTATTCATATATTTTCTAATATACTAGATGTCGATAGCATTGATTTGGCAAAATTGGCAAATATTGTAAGTGATAAAAGCAGAAATAATATTATTCTATGCATCGGACCTAAAAATAGTAATGCATATAGGATAGAACAGTTCTGTAGTATCTTTGGTGAACAGGATTATTTTTCTAATGTAGACGACTCCCAATATGGAAAAACGTCAGACACATTTTATACGTTTACATGTAAAACTAAATGTTTTGTATATAATGGAAATCCTTTAAATGTAAATAATATTGAGAATATTGCAGTACCGGACTTTACAGACAGGAAAAATACGGTGTATAATGAATATGATCCACGTCTCGCAGTACAGAATGGTATTATATCTGAAGAATTACGTTTAATATACTTATATTTATTAAATCAGATTTCACCCAATGATATTATTCTCATAAAACAAAAAATATATGGCAAGAAAGCAGACTTGGTATTGATATGTGAGAAGAAAGGGATATTGATAATAAACATCTGCAATAGATTTTTAACAAAATCAGATGTGTTTGATGATGTTAACGAAGATAATGAACTCGAAGAGAATGATATTAATCCAATTGAGGATGAAAATAATATATTTATAAAAGACATCATTGAGACTCGTCTTGAGTTTTTTAGACAAAATGAATTCTTGTTCAAGAAAACAGAAGAAGATAAAAAGAACTATTCATTGGTAAAAACAGCTATTTTTTTTACAAAAAATACTACAGCAGAGATAAAAGAAGTATTTTCAAATGAAGATACGAAATATATTTCTTTATTAGGTAAAGATATCATAAATAATAAAGTTGTGATGATGTCTATGTTAAACAGGTTAAATTTTAATCAAGAACGTGATAGCTTTGATAAGCAGTTATTTGATAGCCTGTTAAAAGAATTAACGCCCAAATGGCATTCTTACAGACAAGGTAAATTTATAAATTTAACTACGGTACAAAGGAGTCTTTCACAGAGTATAGCTAAAAAGAAACAAAAAATTAGCGGTGTTGCAGGGTCCGGAAAGACACAAGTTCTTGCAACTAGGGCTGTAAATGCCCAGATTAGAACTGGTGGAAATATACTTATTTTGACGTACAATAAAACTTTATCCAATTATTTACGATATCGTATAAATGATGTAAGAGCTGATTTCTATTGGAACAAGATGCACATTAGTTACTACCATCATTTTTTTTAAAGAACAGGCTCAAACAATTGGGAAACATGTATATTTATATTCATTTGATGACACTTGTTTTTTTGATGGCAAAGAAACTGATATAGAACATTTTGATGCCATATTCATAGATGAAGTACAAAGTTATAAAAGTGAGTGGCTCCAAATTCTTTATAATAAATTCCTGAATGAAAATGGGGAGTTTGTAGTTTTCGGAGATCCTAAACAGAATATATATAATAGAGAGACTGATTCGAATGGAGACATTCGTATAGGAGTTATTGGAGGAGAATGGAATAGACAATTAAGTAAATGTTACAGATTTGCGAACAGTCAACTGACGAGTTTAGCCAAGAAATTTCAAATAGATTTTGGTTTTATAAATGCAGATAATTTTGAAAAAACAGAATTGCTTCAGGATGGTATGTTTACTTGTTTAAAGTACATGTATAACGATTCTAGCATAAATATAAATAAGTTGGTACAAATTATATCTAATATTTTAAGAGTTGAGGGCTTTGATGTCAATGAGACTGTAATTTTAGGTCAAAATTCTATTATTCTAAAAGACATAGAATACAGCTATCGGAAAACAACAAATGAGCCAACTATAACAACATTTATACCAATATATGAAAAAAATAAATTTAAAGATGACACTGTAAAGAAGTTAAAATTTACTATGATGGATAGAGGATTAAAATTCTCAACAATTCATAGTTTCCAGGGATGGGATGCAGCAAATGTAATTATATTATTACAACCTGAGGGTAATGGTAACGGTTATACAATAAATAAATCTCTAAATAAACCAGAAGTAATTTATACGGCTATAACAAGATCAAAGCAAAATATAGTAATTATAAATAATGGAAATATGTTATATCATGATTTTTTTAAAAGGAATATGATTAATGTAGACTACACGAATAAATAGGAAAATAATGGATAATATATACAGAAGCCAGTATGGGAGTGACAATGCTTTCACCAGAAGAGCGAGGCTGCTCCATTCTATGTTCAGGGTGGAGATTGGTGAAAATGAAGAATTCTGGCCTAAAAGAGTCTCCAAGCGTAAATATAGAAACATGATCAGTGGAAGTGAGTCATCAAGAAAGAATTTTCTGATGAATGAAACTTTTGAGTGCGCAAAGGAAAGGGGCGCAAACAGAAGGGAAAATTAGACGATAGACATGGTTGGACTGTAGTAATCAGCTTTCGAGTTTGTTGGCTAATTTTCCTTCTATATATAGTCTCAATGGGATTTAACAATGAATGGCTGCAGGAGAAATTATGGAAATAATTTACTAAAGTTTAAGGTTTAAATGAATTATATTTAACGTGAGTTCGACGAATTCAAAACAAAGCGAGCTGTGTGTCAAGAGTTCTCGTAACATTGATACACGGCTTTTTCGGAAAGCAACAGTATGCAGCAATTGCACCCAATAGGTTGACGATAAAATTATCAAAGCTCCTGTGTCTTGAACCTAAGGTCACTGTTCGCGAAGCGAGGCAAAGTAATGTTCAACTTGTGCAATATTTTTGAGTTCGTCATTAACGGTTTCGATAATTGCTCTTTTCCTAAGTAGAAGTTTATCAGAAAGTGACATCAGTGCTCCTTGCATATTGCTTTTCAACTTGGTTATAAGTTGTATGCCGTCCACGAACAGTCTCTCAAAAAGATTCCTGCCGATGTATCCATTATCGCCGACAAGCTTTCCATAGATGAATTCCACAAAGGCCTTGTATTCAAGAGGTTTACGGTCATCCACGTCACCTGGGGTAATCATGAAATTCAGGAGCTCTCCGCATTCGTTGCATATCAGATGAAGTTTGAATCCGAAGAACCAGCCCATGGAACATTTACCTCTCTGTGCTATTCCCTTGAACGTCTTATGGATATGGATTCTCTGATTCCTGCATACCCGTAAAGGAGTGGAGTCAACGAAGCTGATGCCTGTGCATTTGCCTAAAAGCACCTTCTTGACGAACAGGGCCAATGGGATGGCCACTTCTTTTTCCAATTCAACAAAACGGTTATAGGAGACAACCTTAGGGAAGAGATGGCGCATATGTTTACAGACCTTTTCGATATAGAAATGCTTCAGACATCGGTAACTAGAGTCATGAAAAAGTATCATGATAAGCATGATTTCAGCCTTTGACATGGTTGAGTCACGGTGATATGAGCGTTTCATGACAGGTTTTAGCGTATATTTTGACATCATTGCATCAAAAAACTTGCAGAAATCATCTGCCATACAAAATAATTCTATAACTTTGCTTTCGGTGATCATAGCGATTATTGTTTGTAATTCTTTGTAATTCAGTACTATAAAGTTACAACAATTTTCGCTAATCACCAAATTTTCAAGGACTTATAATTCGTCGAACTCACGTTAATATATACAATGTGGAAGGCGACTTTGAGCGGGCCAAGAGATACGGACTGTTGGCATTAAAGCAAAGGCAAAAGCATGACACCTACTACATCTTGTCGGAAACATTCCGCCAACTTGGCGACACGGCTACGGCCAACGCCATGTGGGGCGCAGCACTAAAAACAGCAGGCAACACATACAAGACTATGATGCTGACGGAAAAGATGGAAGCCAAGCTGAAAAACGAAGAATATGAAGAGGCATCAACCCTTGGGAATGAAATAATAAAGATGCACGATTCGTTGGCGACGAAGCACCAAGCCGACAGTATCACCGAGATACTGGCCACGTTCGACATGGCAAAGAATGCGGCAAACAACTTATCCACATGGAAGATTTACACGGCGGGCATCGCCATTGCCGCCGCTGTGCTTGCCTGTGTATTGCCCATCATATACAGGATCAGGATAACAACGACCGAAACCAAGTTCAACAAGAAAATCAGCATAGCAAACAAGACCCTGGGCAATGCATTGGAAAACAACAAGGAATTAAGGGCCGAGCTAAACTCAAAGCTGAAAATCATCGCCAAGCAGAAGGACGAGAACAAAAGTCTACAGAAAACTGCGGGAAGCCTTGCCAAGCAGCTTGAGGAGGCCTTGAGCGCCAACAGGAAAATGGTAGAAACGGCGCAGTTGGAAGCGCAAAAGTGCATATTGGAAATGTATGAAATGGCGGTCGATGTCATCGTACACAACAAATGCATCACAAAATGGTGCAACGACAAGATTGCACGTTTCATAGGGTATTGCAGCTGCGCTATGCCCGAACTCAACGCCATATTTGAAGAAGCACACAAAACACTTACCACGCAAAACAAACTGATGCTGATACTTCAGCACTTCAACAAAAGCAAGGAGGACATCTGCCTGATAATGTACCTGAGCGAAAGCGCATACCGGCAAGCCGTCAGTCGCCTCAGCAAAAAAAATGGGAACCGAAGCCACAGAACATGAAAAAAAGTAATGCGTCTACAACAAGAAACGCGGAAAAGAGCTAACTTTGCATAAAATAAAGCTGCGCTCGACAATCTGGCGAACAAGTTTGCATTGCCTGTTGCATAAAGCAAGCTGCGCTCGGGAAACTGAAAGCAAGCTTTCTTTCCGCTCACAGGCATTGCCTGTGCAGCACGACATTTTATGAACGCAAAAAGACAAGGAGAAAAGACCATGAACGAAACTGAGACGAAAAGCGTATCGAAAGTTTACTTCACCGACTTCCGCTGCCGCACCAACGAGGGGCCTGCGCACAAGCTGAAGAGGCTCATGAAGGCCGCTGGCTTCGACAAGATAGACATGGACGGGAAGTTCGTGGCAATAAAGATGCACTTCGGCGAGCTGGGCAACATGAGCTTCCTAAGGCCAAACTACGCCCGCGCCGTGGCCGACATGGTGAAGGAGCGCGGCGGCAAGCCCTTCCTCACCGACTGCAACACGCTATACCCCGGCAGCCGCAAGAACGCCATCGACCACCTCTACTGCGCCTGGGAGAACGGCTTCACGCCGCTCACCGTGGGCTGCCCGGTGATAATTGGCGACGGGCTGAAAGGCACCGACGACGTGGCCGTGCCTGTAGCCGGAGGCGAATACGTGAAGGAGGCCAAGATAGGGCGCGCCGTGATGGATGCCGACGTGTTCATATCGCTGACCCACTTCAAGGGCCACGAGATGACGGGCTTCGGCGGAACGATAAAGAACATTGGCATGGGCTGCGGCTCGCGCGCCGGGAAAAAGGACCAGCACTGCAACGGCAAGCCACAGGTAGACCCGGAGAAGTGCCGCGGATGCCGCCGCTGCCAGGCCGAATGCGCCAACAACGGCCTCAGCTTCGACGAGGCGGCACGCAAGATGCACGTCGTGACAGACAACTGCGTGGGTTGCGGGCGGTGCGTGGGAGCCTGCAACTTCGATGCCATTTCGTTCACCAACGACGCCGCCGTGAAGGAACTTAACTGCCGCATGGCCGAATACACCAAGGCAGTGGTAGACGGGCGCCCGGCGTTCCACATATCCATAGTGTGCGACGTGTCGCCCACGTGCGACTGCCACTCGGGCAACGACGCCCCGATACTGCCCGACGTGGGTATGTTCGCCTCGTTCGACTCGCTCGCCCTCGACCAGGCCTGCGCCGATGCCTGCCTCCGACAGACGCCCCTGCCAAACTCTCAGCTAGCCGAGGCCATGGCCGACCCGCACTTCTGCGATCACCATGACCACTTCGACAACGCCAACCCCAACACCGAATACAAGACGTGCCTGGCCCACGCCGAGAAGATAGGGCTGGGAAACAGGAAATACGAGATAATTAAAAGTTAAAAATTAAAAGTTAAAAGAAATACCAAAAGAGCAGACAACAAACACGAATCGGTAAACACCAACAACTGAGGAGGAAGAAAAAGAAGCGGAAAACATCAAGAACCCGGGGAGAAGAGAAAAGAACCCGGGGAGGGAAAAACAAAAAGCGGTAAAAGAACCAAGAAGAAGAAACAAGAACCAAGAAGATACAAGAACCAAGAAGAAACAAGAACCGGGGAGAAACAAGAACCGAGGAGAAGAAACAAAAAAACACCTCTGTGGAAGCACCAAGCCACCCACAGAGGTATTTCTTTTAATTTTTAACTTTTAACTTTTAATTTCCTACGCTTCCCCTTTCCCCACATTGAACGGGGCGATGGTGCGCGGGCCGGCCTGCTGCTGGTTTGGAATCTTTATCTGGCCGAACTCATGCTCATAGCGCACGATGTTCTCCTGAAGGGCCATGAGCAGGCGCTTGGCGTGCTCGGGTGCCAGGATTACGCGGCTCCTCACCTGTGCCTTGGGCACACCGGGCAGTATACGTGCGAAGTCGAGCACGAAGTCGCTGCTCGAATGGGTTATTATGGCGAAGTTGGCATATTCGCCCTGCGCCTTGTCCTGCGGCAGTTCTATCTGCAACTGCCCTTGCTGCTTGTTCTCGTTTTCGTTCATTGTTTTTACGTTATTGTTATTGTTTAAGTCCAGTGCTTCCTTTCAAAGCCTTGCAAAGGTAACTATTTTTATCCACAAAGCCAAAGAGTGTGGAACTTTTTAAACGCATTTTAAAGGAGTTGCAGAAGCAATGACAATGTCATTGACGGCAAGACTGCGGCTGAAGCCTGTGTCGCATATGGTTACGGTGGTGCGCCCGTCGGCCCCGGTTGCCACGTTCGGGTTACGGCAAACGGTGCGCCGGCAGTCAGCCTGCCCCGGCAGCGGCGCCCGGCGTAATCGGGGCAATAGAACTCCGCCACCATAACTCTATCCATGCCTGTTCTTCCGCGCCACGAATATATTAACTAATGTGTGATGCCGTCACCAATACAGGTATGCTTTTATCGCCATGGCTGGGCAAATTGCCCCATCGCCATGCTCCGCAAACGATTTTTTTGATTACCTTTGCATAAGATAAGCTGCGCCCGGCAAACCAAGAGCAAGCTCTTTTTGCCCTCACTTGCATTACCTTACATACGATGACATACGCTGACATACTGCTTCCCGTGCCGCTCGACGGCCTGTTCACCTACTCCGTGCCACCGGCCATGGAGGCCAAGGTGGACTTCGGCGTGCGCACGCTCGTGCCGTTCGGCCCCAAGAAGACGCACGTGGGCATAGTGGTGCGCACCCACACCGACGCGCCCAGTGGCATAACCGTGCGCGACGTGATGAGGGTGCTCGACGCCGAGCCGGTGGTGACGGAGACGCAGTACAGGCTGTGGCAGTGGATAGCCGACTACTACATGGCGCCCATAGGCGACGTGATGAAGGCGGCACTGCCCGCCGGGCTGAAGGCCGAGGAGGGCTACAAGCCGCGCACGGAGCTGTACGTGAGGCTGCGGCCCGAGTTCTGCAACGGGCGGGCGCTGCACGTAGCCCTCGACCTGCTGGCCAGGGCCGACCGCCAGCGGGCTGCGTTCGAGACGTTCCTTGCGCTCTCGGGATGGGCCGAGGCGGCGGGCGCGGGCACGGTGCAGGGCATAGCCGAGGTGACGCGCGACGAGCTGCTGAACGCCAGCCACGCCAACGTGGCAGCCGTGCAGGCCCTCGTGAAGCGCGGACTGCTGGAGACTTACACGCGCGAGGTGGGCCGCTTCAACACCGGCGGCGCCCCCGACTACGGGCGGATGAAGCAACTGGGCGAGGCGCAGCAGGCCGCCTACAACAGCATCCTGCTGCAGTTCATGCGCAAGGAGGTGGTGCTGCTGCACGGAGTGACATCGAGTGGCAAGACCGAGATATACATACACCTCATCAAACAGGCCCTCGACCGCCACCAGCAAGTGCTCTACCTGCTGCCCGAGATAGCCCTCACGGTGCAGATAACGGAGCGGCTGCGCCGCGTGTTCGGCGGGAAGATAGGCATATACCACTCGCGCTACTCCGACGCGGAGCGCGTGGAGATATGGCACAAGCAGCTCTCGCCCGCCCCGTTCGACATAATACTCGGGGCGCGCTCGGCCGTGCTGCTGCCCTTCACGCGGCTCGGGCTTGTGATAGTAGACGAGGAACACGAGCAGTCGTTCAAGCAGCAGGACCCCGCCCCGCGCTACCACGCACGCAGCGCAGCCATAATGCTGGCCCGCATGGCGGGCGCAAAGACGCTGCTCGGCACCGCCACGCCGAGCCTTGAGAGCTACCGCAACGCCTCAACGGGCAAGTACGGGCTGGTGCGACTGACGCAACGCTACAAGGGGATAGAGCTTCCCGAGGTGCAGGTGGTAGACGTAAAGGACCTGCGCCGGCGCAAGATGATGAGCGGGCCGCTGTCGCCCTTGCTGCTGGCCCGGATGCGCGAGGCCATCGAGGGGGGCCGCCAGGTGATACTGTTCCAGAACCGCCGCGGCTTCGCCCCGATGGTGGAGTGCCGCCAATGCGGCTGGGTGCCGCGCTGCGAGCGGTGCGACGTGAGCCTCACCCTGCACCGGCGGATGAACCAGCTGACGTGCCACTACTGCGGCGCGGCCTACGACGTGCCGCAAGCCTGCCCCTCGTGCGGCAGCCGCGAGCTGCAGGCGCTGGGCTACGGCACGGAGAAGATTGAGGAGCGCGTGCGCGACGCCTTCCCGGGGGCGAGCGTGGCGCGCATGGACCTCGACACTACGCGCACCAACGGGGCCTACGAGCGCATCATAGACGACTTCGCCGCGGGGCGCACCGACGTGCTCATAGGCACGCAGATGATAGGCAAGGGGCTCGACTTCGACCGCGTGAGCGTGGTGGGCATACTCGACGCCGACTCGATGATGAACTACCCCGACTTCCGCGCCTACGAGCACGCATACATGATGATGGCGCAGGTGAGCGGCCGCGCGGGCCGCAAGGGGGGCCGGGGCCTGGTGGTGCTGCAGACGAAAAGCCCCGACGCGCCGCTCATCGGGCATGTGACAAGGGGCGACACCGAGGCCATCTACCGCGACCTGCTGGCCGAGCGGCAGGCTTTCGGCTACCCGCCGTACACCCACCTGGCGTATGTCTACATGAAGCACCGCGACGACTCGCTCATCGACCACGCCGCCGCCGAGATGGGAGCGCTGCTGCGCCGCTGGTTCGGCAGCCGCGTGCTCGGCCCCGACCGGCCTGCCGTGGCCCGCGTGAAGGCTCTCTGCATACGCAAGATTGTGCTTAAGCTGGAGCTGGGCATCGACATGGCCAAGGCGAGGCGGTACCTCCGCGAGGCGCAGAGGCTGATTGCGGGCGACGCCCGCTTCCGCTCCGTGCAGGTTTACTTCGACGTAGACCCGATGTAGAGCTCCTGTTCTTTTTGATTACGGGCCTTGGGCGCCCGCCGCATACCGAGGCTCAAATCTTTACAATCTGCATCCAAAGAAACGACTGACGGCACCCGGGCGGGCCGAACGGCCTGCCTTGCACAGCCATACGGCCTGTTCCGCGCCCCGGAACAGGTCGTTTTGCATTGCAAAACGACCGCTGCCGCAACGCATTGTAAGCCAATGTGTTGCGGCAGCGCGGCCGTACTGCGATAAAACTTCACAAAAACAAGCTCAGAACTTGAAGTCGACACCAAGCCCTATGACGCGGTTCGTGCGGGTGAAAGAGTTGGTGGTGACGGCCGGGGCCTCGCCCGTGGTCATGTCATAGTCGTCGTAGAGCGTCTGGAAATAGGCCGCGTTGACCTTCACGTTCTTGGCTACCATCACGCCCAAGCCAAGCCCGAAGGAGTAAGAATCGACATTGAAGCTTATGTCGCTCATGCCCGCGTCCTTCAGGCCGTACTTGGTGCGCTGCCCGCCGGCGCTCACCTGGATGCGGTCGGTGATGTCGTACTCGGCCCCGAAGAGGTACTCGTTGGTGTCGGTGAGCATGTCCTTGGTGTACTGCTCGGTGTCAACGTCGAAGTAATGGTGCCAGCCTGCCATGACGCGGAGCTGCGGCAGCACCTCCCACTGCGCCCCCACGGCGAGCATGGCCGGCGAGTCTTCGGGCACGCGGCGGCCGTCGGCAAACTTGTCGAGCATCTCTATGCCCTCGGCACTGAGGCTGTTTGCCGACTTGTTCTTGAGCCTCATGCGCGTCTTGAACTCATACTTTGCCGCGAGGTTCACCTTGCCCCACTTGTAGTCCACGCCGATGATGGGAGCCACGCCCCAGCCCGTCTGGTCGCAGTTAAGCTCAATGTCCTGCGTGGCCTGGGCCAGCATGGCCGTGGTGGCGGCAGCCTGGCGCACGCCGGGCAGTGCCTGCTGGGCCATGGCCGCAAGCTGCAGGTTGTCTCCTTCGGCCATGGCCTCGAGGCGGCCCACGTGCTGGTTGAGCGTGGCGCTCTCCTGGGCGAAGTGGCGCGAGGCGTTGACCATCTCCGAGGTTGTCCCGTCAAGGTGCTCCACGCGTATGTCCTTTACGTAGCCGTAGTAGTTAGACGTGCCGTAAAGCAGGCGCAGTCCGCCGTATACGGAGAGGCGGTCGGTCACCTTGTAGGCCGCCCCGAGCGTGAAACCGTAGTAATACTGGCGGCCGCGCATATATGAATCGTAGGCGTAGCGGCTGCCCATGGCGTGGCCGGCCATGCCCTCCATGCCCGGTATCTGGCTGAGCTGGGCGTACATATCGGTGATAGCCGAGGCGTAAGACGTTACGCCTGCCACCACCTGCTCGAACGACCCGAGGCCCCCGTCGAACTCACATTTGCCGCCGCCACCGGTGATGGCGAAGCCGAACTGCAGGCTCCAGCGGCCGCGGTTGTAGGCGGCTTGCAGCGAGGGAACGACCGGGGCGTCGGCATTTCCCTCAAACTTGTGGACGCTGCCCGAGGTGTTTGCGGCGTTGTTAACGAACAGGGGGTAGCCCGTCAGGATGGTCCTGGTCTGGTGGGCGTTCTGGAAATTGAGCGACAGATGGAAGCCGTCGCCGAGGAAAGCCACACCGGCAGGGTTGCTGTAAACGCCGTCGATGCCTATGGCGGCGTCGCGGGCAGGGTTGCGCAAGAACACTATGTTCTGGTTGGTGTTGGTGAGCAAGCCGCCGGCCAGGGCGCTCCCGGCCACTGCCACGGCAGCGGCGAGGGTTGCGAGTCGTTGTTTTCTCATTATAACAAATGTTTAAAAAAGTGGTTGCAAAGGTAGGAAAAGTGTTCTGCATCCCACACAAAGCAGACAAAATATTAATGTTTGTTAACCACAAACATTCCTTTTCTTGCACAAACGCCTGTGTTTGTGCAAGCCGGCAGACGGCGCGGCAGCTGTTACAAGCACCGCCACGAAGAGCCATCAGCAGGCGGAAGCCGCCGGGGCCGCCGCTATTTTTCGCCGCCGGGGCCTTTCTTCTGAAGCTCCGGGTAGCTCACGCGCGTGTGGTAGATGGTTTTCAGCTTCTCTATGAGCACCGTCTTCGAGTACGCTATGTCGCGGAACGTGATGGGGCAGTCACGGAAGAAGCCGTCGGCGAGCTGCCCATCGACAATCCTGTTTACCAAGTCGCGTATCGACTGGTCGGTATATTCGGTGAGTGAGCGCGACGATGCCTCGACGCTGTCGGCCATCATGAGTATCGCCTGCTCGCGGGTGAAGGGGTTGGGGCCAGGGTATGTGAACAGAAGCTCGTCAACGTCGGTGCCGGGGTTTTCGTTCTTGTACTTCACGAAGAAATACTTAGCCTTTCCCTGGCCGTGGTGCGTGCTTATGAAGTCGCGTATCACTGACGGCAGGCCGTGCTTGTCGGCCATCTTGAGCCCGTCGGTCACGTGGCTGATTATGATTTGCGCGCTCTCTATGTACGACAGGCTCTCGTGGGGGTTCACGCCCGACTGGTTCTCGGTGAAGTAAATCGGGTTGTTCATCTTGCCTATGTCGTGGTAGAGCGCACCCGTGCGCACGAGCTGGCTCTTGGCCCCTATCTTGTTGGCTATGGCCGCCGCGAGGTTGCCCACCTGTATGGAGTGCTGGAAAGTGCCCGGCGCCACCTCGCTCATGCGGCGCAGCAGCTCGTTGTTGGTGTTTGACAGCTCTATCAGCGTGATGTCGGATATGAAGCCGAACGTCTTTTCCACGATGTAGAGCAGCGGGTAGGCGAAGAGCAGCGCCACGCCGTTGACGACGAGGTAGTTGTAGTTGCTCATGTCGAGCTCAGGCATGGCGGAGGGCCGCATGAGGTCGAAGGCGAAGTTGGCCGCCATGGCCGAGAGCGTGACGAAGATGGCTGCCTTGAACAACTGCGAGCGGTATTGCAGCTCGCGCAGGCTGTATATGGCCGCCAGCCCTGCCACGGCCTCGACCACGATGAACTCGAAGGGGGCCTGCAGCATGCAGGCGCAGATGAAGACCATGACCATGTGGGCCATGAAAGCTGTGCGCGAGTCCATGAACACCCGTATGAATATGGGTACGATGGCGTAAGGCAGGATGTAGACGTGGAACAGTGTGTTGCGCACGAGCACCGACGTGAGCAGGGCGAAGATGATGATCAGGCTGTAGAGCATGGCTATGCTGCGCGGCTTGTCGAAGTAATCCTTGCGGAAAAGGCTCAGGTACACGGTGAAGGCGATGACCACAATGAGCACGTAGAGGGCCTCGCCGGCGGTGGTGAGGCGTATCTGCGTGGTGTCGCGGCTGCGCTTCTCGTTCTCCTTCTGGAACGAGATGAGCGTGCGGTAAGTCTTTTCGTCGACCAGCCCCCCGCGGTCGATGATTTTCTGCCCTTTCTGTACGATGCCCAGGGCCAGGGGGATGCTGTTCATGAGGTCGTCCAGCGCGGAGTTGCTTTTCTCGCGGTCGTACACCACGTTTGGCGTTATGTAGTCGTTGAGGTCGCACTTCTGCAGCACCTGGCGGTGCTGTTCGAGCGTCTCGTCGATGAAAAGCTGCTCGTAGGCTGTCTTCGTGGTGTAGAGCGAGCTGAGCCTCACGCTCACGGCGTTCTTGCCGCTGACTATGCGCACTGTGCGCGATGTGTCGGTGTTGAGCTTCTTGTAGTCGGCCGCGCTGATTATCCCCTGGCGGTAGAGCGCGTGCAGCCTGTTGGCTATGATGCTTATGTAGTCGTCGCTCAGGCCCGGTATGCCGTTGCTGAAGTCGGAGACGAACTTGCGCACCTGCTCGCCCTCGGCCTCGGTGTTGTACCTGTAATAAGGCTCATACACGCGCAACAGGCTGTCGCGCTGCTTCTTGATGGCCTCTTCCGACTTGTATATGGGGAAGTCGAACGGCGCGGTGAGGTCGCCATACTTCCACGGCTTGCCCAGCTCCACGCGGAAGTTGGTGCGGCTGTCGCCCGGCATCAGCCACACGGTGACGGCCACGGTGCATATTATGATGGCGGCGCGTATGAAGATGTCGCGCCAGGTTATGTCTTCCTTCAGGTTGAATGTGCTCATCGTCCTGTATGCGTTTGATGTTGGTTTGCGTTTGCGAAATTACTAAAAAAGAACGACACGGCAATGCCGTGAGGGATTTTTTTCTGGACCGAGGGGCCGCGGAGGGCCGGGCGGAGGGGCAAACGGGCAGGCGGGCCGCAACATCCGGGGTGCAGCTGGCGATGATTCCCCGCCGGGCGCAAGGCCAAACTTTTATTTACAAAAAGGCGCGGCGGGGTGCGCGCAGGGCAGGCGGGCAGTTCAAGACGGCCTGCCCGGCACTGCCGAACGGTCCGTTCGGGCTTTTGAAACGACCCATTCCGCAGCCCCAAACGACCCCCGTGCAACACACTGAGGCACAAGCAGTTACACAGCGCCGCCGCACCGGTAAAGAAAACCGACACTTCGGCCAGCGCCTCTTGCCCTCCCCCCATTTGCCGCCCGGCAGCCCCCGGCGCGGCGCGGGCAGGCGGTTTAATGTTCGTTTTTACCATAAATAATGCAAGAAAGGCGGGAAGAATGGAAAAAATATTGTAATTTTGCACAAAAATATTTGCACATACACATCTTGTTATAATGGCAGAGAGAAAAGTAAGGGTGCGATTCGCGCCCAGCCCCACGGGGGCCTTGCACATCGGCGGCGTACGCACCGCGCTTTACAACTACATGTTTGCCCGCCAGAGGGGCGGCGACCTCGTGTTCAGAATCGAAGACACAGACTCCAGCCGGTTCGTGCCCGGCGCAGAGGAATATATCATAGAGTCGTTCCGCTGGCTCGGAATAAAGTTCGACGAAGGCGTCCTTCGGAGGCAACCACGGCCCATACCGCCAGAGCGAGCGCCGCGACATATACAAGAAGTACGTGCACCAGCTGCTCGACGAGGGCAAGGCATACATGGCGTTCGACACGCCCGAGGAGCTTGAGGCCAAGCGCACGAAATGCAGAACTTCCAGTATGACGCGCATACACGTTCGTTAATGCGTAACTCGCTTACTATGCCCAAGGAAGAGGTTGACCGCCTGGTTGCCGACGGGGCGCAGTATGTGGTAAGGTTCCGCGTTGGCCGACGAACTGCCCACTTACCATCTTGCCAATATCGTTGACGACCACTTGATGGAGGTAACCCATGTCATTCGTGGCGAGGAGTGGCTGCCCAGCGCGCCGCTGCACGTGCTTCTTTACCGTGCTTTCGGATGGGAGGACACCATGCCGCGTTTTGCCCATTTGCCGCTGCTGCTTAAACCGGACGGCAAGGGTAAGTTGAGCAAGCGTGACGGCGACCGACTCGGATTCCCCGTATTCCCGCTTGAATGGCATGACCCCAAGACCGGCGAAGTAAGCCGCGGATATCGTGAAGAGGGCTATTTCCCCGAGGCGGTAATCAATTTCCTTGCGCTGCTTGGCTGGAATCCCGGCACAGAGCAGGAGCTTTTCACGCTTGACGAACTTGTCAAACTGTTTGACATAACCAAGTGCAGCAAGGCCGGTGCCCGTTTCGACTACAAGAAATGTATCTGGTTCAACCACGAATATATCCTCCGCAAGAGCAACGAGGAGATTGCGGGCCTGTTCGCGCCTGTAGTTGCCGGCAACGGTGTAGACGAACCTCTGGAGCGTGTTACCCAAGTTGTGGCAATGATGAAAGACCGTGTAGACTTTGTCAAGGAGTTGTGGCCGTTGTGCTCGTTCTTCTTCATTCCTCCTACTGAGTATGACGAAAAGACGGTGCGCAAGCGTTGGAAGGCTGATTCGCCGCAGGTTATGGCCGAACTGGCAGATGTCCTTGAAGGTCTTGACGACTTCTCATTGGACAATCAGGAGCGTGTCGTCATGGCTTGGGTTGAGGATAAAGGATATAAGCTGGGCGACGTCATGAACGCCTTTCGCCTGGCCCTTGTCGGCATAGGAAAGGGTCCCGGCATGTTCGATATATCAGCCTTTCTCGGCAAGGAGGAAACCCTGCGCCGGCTTAGGAGGGCCATAGCGGTGTTGGGAAATTAAGAAATGAGAGTTAAGAATCGGAGAAACAATCAGTCGGTGATAGCTTTTAATGCCGTTTTTGTTGATTCTTGACTCTTATTTCTTTACTCGTTAACTCTTGATTCAACATTATGTACGAACTTATCATACGCTTATACTCGCTTGGAGTGGCAATAGCTTCGCTGTTCAACCCTAAGGCCAGGAAGATGCTGAAAGGAGGGCGTGAGGCTTTTGGCGTGCTTGCCGACAAGATTGACGACGGCAGCCGCTATGCGTGGTTCCATGCGGCCTCGTTGGGAGAGTTCGAGCAAGGCCGTCCGATTATGGAGCGTCTTCGTGTAGAGCATCCTGAGATGAAAATCCTCTTGACGTTCTTTTCGCCGTCAGGATACGAGGTCAGGAAAGACTACAAGGGAGCCGATATCGTATGTTACCTGCCGTTGGATACATACAGCAACGCCCGTAGGTTTGTTGAGGCGGCAAGGCCGGCGGTCGCGTTCTTCATCAAGTATGAGTTCTGGTGGAACTATTTGCGGTTGCTTAAACGCTCTGGCGTACCCGTTTACAGCGTCAGCAGTATTTTCCGTCCCGGCCAGGTGTTCTTCAGGTGGTATGCGCGTCCTTACGCACGGGTGTTGCGTTGCTTTACGCGCTTCTTTGTCCAAAATGAAGAAAGCCGCAGGCTGCTTGGTTCTATGGGCATTACCGATGTGGACGTAACGGGCGACACACGCTTTGACCGTGCGCACCGCCCGCCGGAAGGCCGCCCGCGGAGGAGCGCCATCCACGGTGGCGGAGACAAAACGACAAATACTACAAAGCTATATGTGGATATTCATCCTGTTCGTCCTGCCCATGGCAGGGCTGGCATACACGCTGTGGCACATCTGGTGCCTGCTGCCCTTCGGCGGCATTGGGCGCGGTGCCGTAGTGGCGGCGTGCGCGCTGGCGTTCGGCGCGATACCCCTCAACTTCTCGCGGACCACCGACGACTTGCCCATGGGCCTCGCCACGGCCTGCTACGAAGTGGGCAACTCAGCCTTGTTCATACTGCTCTACGTCACCATGGCCTTCCTCCTGCTCGACCTTGGGAGACTCTGCCACGTGGTGCCGCGCCAGTGGCTCCACGCCAACGGCACCGCAGCGGCCACGCTCTCGCTGGCCGTCGCCGCCCTTTTCACATACGGTTACATCAACTACCGCCACAAAGTGCGCCAGCCGCTTGAGCTTATCACGGCCAAAGACATTGGCCGCGAGATGCGCGTGGTGATGGTGAGCGACCTCCACCTGGGCTACCACAACCGCCGGCACGAACTGGCACGCTGGGTGGACCTGATAAACGCGGAGCACGCCGACCTCGTGCTCATGGCCGGAGACATAATAGACGGCAGCCTGCGCCCAGTGGAGGCGGACAGCATGGCTGCCGAACTGCGGCGGCTCAACGCCCCCGTGCTGGCCTGCCCCGGCAACCACGAATACATAGGCGGCGTGGAACGGGCAGCGCAGTTCCTCGCCAAGGCGGGCGTAAGACTGCTGCGCGACAGCGTGGCCACGGTGGGCGGGCTGTGCGTCATAGGCCGCGACGACCGCTCCAACCCTGCCCGCCGCAGCGTGGCCGAGCTGGTGAGGATGGCCGACAAGGCGAAATACACCATCGTGATGGACCACCAGCCATACCACCTTGAGCGCACCGAGCGCGCCGGGGCCGACTTCCAGCTGAGCGGCCACACCCACCACGGGCAGCTGTGGCCCATATCATGGATAACCGACGCGGTGTACGAGTGCTCGCACGGCCCGTGGCAGAGGGGGCAGACGCGCTACTACGTCAGCTCGGGCATGGGAATATGGGGTGGCAAGTTCCGCATAGGCACGCGCTCGGAGTACATCGTGGCCACGATAAGGCACAAATGAACGCGGCATGGCCCTTTGCCGCCGAGCCAGCACGGCAAAGGGCTGCATGGCGAACAACTAAAACTTGATGCCTACGAAAACGCGGGCGCGCCACTTGAGCGTGCTCACGGCAAACGCGTCGTAATCGCCCAAGAACGACGTGTTGACCACGGCATTCATCCCGGCGAAGTATCTGTCGAAGTGGCGCACAGCGGCGAGCCGCCCCGCCACCACCATGTTAGGGAAGCGGTAGGGCATCTTCTCCTCGCCGCCGGCCGTCTCCATGCGGTTGCGGCTGACCACGACAAACTGCGGCAGCGTGGATATGTGGAGCAGCCAGTGCCCCTTTACCACCCAGTTGTAGGCATAGCCGGCACCCACGCTGCCGCAAAGCACGCGCAGGCGGGCCGCGCCGCTGCCGAGCACATCGGCAAAATCGGTCTTGATGCGGCCGCCCACAAACGACACGCCGAGCATGAAGCTGCCCGCGCTGCGCCGCTGGACCCACGACTGCGTGAACGCCGCCGGGAACGAGAAGCGGCGCCCATTGAACACATAGTAAGCGTTTGCCATTATCATGTCTTGGCTCACGCTGCCGACAGGAGCCTCCACGGAGCCCGTGGGGCCGTCTACCGTGCCATCGTATGTCTTGGCCGACTGCAGTATGAGGTCGGCGCCGAGGCGGTTGCCGTAGGCGTTGAGATTCAGCTCGTAGTCCTTGTTGCGCCCGGCGAGCTTCGCAGGGTTGGCGGCAACGCTGAGCGACAGGCCGCGATACGAGGCTGTGAGGCTCATGGTATACTTGTTCTGGGCCTTCAGCCGCGAGCGGTACTCACTGCCGCCACGGCCCCAGCGGGTGTCGAGGTCGGAGCCGTAGCCGTTAACGGCGAGCTTCAGCCGCAACCGCCCGGGTGTGCGCACGATGTAAGCCGTGTCGGCGCGCTGGCGGCGGTGGCTGTCGCGCAGGTCGAGCACGCGGTTGACAGTACGCCAAAGCCGGGCCACCGCCCCCGCCGAGGCGGAGTCGCGGCGCAACGTGTCGGCAGGCGCAGCCGCACAGAGCGGCACGGCAAGCACTGCCATGAGAAACAAAAGGACAGCCCTCTCCATCAACATTATAACGCTGCCCGTGCTGACTTTATTTTGTCAGATGGCCGCACAAAATGCGGACAACGGCCATTCGGCGCAGTCGAAAGGGCTGTATGGAGACACAAAAGAGGCCGTTCCGCAGCGCGAAACGACCTCTTTCGTATCACAAGACAAACCTGCCCGCCAAACCGCTGTGGGCCAGCCATATACGCCAAGGGCGCAATGCGGGGCGCAATCTGCGAAAAACATTTACTTATGTGCCGGGCGCCAACTGCGCAACTGCCCCTAAGCGGGGCTGCGGCAGACGGCCGGCCTCAAGCTCAAGCTTAGAACCAGTAGGCTGCCGACACCTGCCATGCGTTGGCGCGGCCCTTGGTCACCTGGTTCCACGTGTTGCTGGCCACGTCCCATGCGTTCACCTCGCCGGTCTTGCCGCAGGCGATGTTGTAAGTGAAGCCTATTTCGAGGTGGCTGAGCAGCGTTACGCCGGCCCCGACGTTGACGCTGAAGTTCGAATTGCTGATGTCATAGACGGCTTTCCCGTCGGCGTCGTCATACAACGTGGTAGACTTGTCGCCTATGCCGAAGCCAAATTGCGGGCCTGCTGCGATATAAGCGCCAACGATGCTGCTGAACCCGATGTTGTAACGCAGGTTTATCGGGATGTTGATGCTGCGCTGCTTCAGCGAGGGGCCGTCCTCCATCTCAGCCTCGCGTTGGTCGTAAATCAGACCTGCGTCAACACCAAGTCCGGCCAGGGGGATGGTCACCTTGACCATCGGGCCGATGAAGAAGCCTGTGCGATTCGACTTGTCTACGACATCCTGGCTGAAGCTCATGTTGGTAACGTTCAAGCCTCCCTTGAGTCCGAACTTGATCTGTGCCTGCGCCGTTGTGGCCGCGAAGAGAGCCACGGCGGCGATGATTGCGGTAAAAAATTTCTTCATACGCGTTGTTATTTGGTTAATGATAGTGAATGGTCCATGTCACGGCATTGCCACGCGAGGCCAATTGGGCATGACCGCCCGATTGGCCTCGCCTGCAGTCATGCCTTCAGCCACGCCTGCCGTGGGTCAGTGGCGCTGGCGGCGCACGGTGACACGCGGAGCGGCAGAGCCGGAGGATACGCGCTGCGTAGAGCCCACCGACGAGCGGCGCGAGCGGCGGTTGCGCTTCTTGGCGGCCTTCTCGGCGGCCTTGGCGGCCTTGGGGTCGGCCTTGGCTATGCTGTCGAGCGAGTCCTTGCGGGCCTGGTCGCCGAAGATGTTCTTCTCAAACTTGGCCAGCTCCGCCTCGATGCGCTTCTGCTCCTTGGTGAGGGCGGAGTCGGTAGTGCAGTACTGGGCGAGCGTGCGGCCCAGCATATTGTTGGTCTTGTATATCTTGCCTTCGTAGCGGTTGAGCGTGAAGTAGTCGGCCAGCGTCATGGTGGCGGCGTTGTTGAGGTCGCTCGTCATCACCTCCTGGCGCGTGAGGAACGGCTCAACGTCGGAGTACCTCACCCAGAACAGCGGGTACTTTGACGGCTCTCCGCCGAAGTCGTCGTCGCGCGTCATCACCGGGCAGAAAGCTATCACCTTGCGGTGGAACGATGAATTGGCCTGGTCGAAGTATGCGCTCTCCTTCAGGTAGTACGACTTCACCTCGGCCGATGGTATGTCGCTGTTGTCCACGCGTATCTTGCCGTCCTGCTCCTCGTAGAAGATGTGGTAGTTGTCGAGCACGGTCTTTATCTGCACCCGGGCCGAGTCGGTGAACGCCTCATTGCCGTCGAGGCGGTACTCATACACGGGTATGTAGCCGTTCAAGGCCAGCTTGAACACATAGGTGAAGAGGTTGAGCTGGCGGCCGATGGGCTCCACGGGGTAGTAAAGGCCGGCGTTTGCGTCCTGCATGAGGTCAATCTCGCGGTAAATGTCGCGGCGCCACACCACGTCCTCGGGCATCTCGATGGCCGTGGGGAACATGAGCTGCGCGCGGCGGGTCATCTGCCCCGAGGCCGTCTGGGCCTTCTTGGCAGCCGCCTGGGCGCGGCGCACCTTGGGCTGGGCCGCAGCCGACAGGCCGACGAGCGCTATTATGGTAAGGAACAACAGTCTTTTCATATTTCCATCGTCTTTATGTCTTGTTTCACTTTATTATGACTTCCATCGATGTGGGCAGCGTGCGCTGCAGCCCGTCGGGGCCAACGGCAGTGACGCGCGATATGTAGAAGCGGCGGTTGCGCGCCAGCCTGCGGAACGTAGCCTTCTGCCTGGCGGAGAACTTGTCGCCGTCGCTCACCATCGGCACGGCGTTGCCCATGTTGTCGAAGAACACCGTCTCGAAGCTGAGCACGCGGAAGCCTATGTCGAGTATGCCGTCGTCGATGGCCGCGCCTATGCCGTCGGCTGCCATGAGACTGGCTTTGGGCAGGTTGCCGCCCTTGTATCGCGTAGGGTTGCCGTGCTCGTCGGCCATGGCTATGTAGGCCGTCGGGTCGGGCAGCTTGCGCACACGGAAGGTGAACTGCCCCATCTGCTGCACGCGGCCGGTGTTGGTCGACGACACGGTGATGGTGACGTCCTTGCCAATGGCAGCCGGGCGGGCTATGTACTTGCCCGGCCCTACTGGCTGGAGCGTGCCGCCGGTCATGGTGGCCGTCACCTTGTTGAGCGGCACTCCCGGCACGCTGACGCTTATCGGGTTGCTGTACCCGGCGTAGAGCATGTTCATGAGGTCGGCCGAGACGGTGGCACTCGGGTCCACCACGGTGTACTTCTGGCTGAAGTCGCGGCGCACGCGCTCGCCGTTGCCGTTGAGCATCTCGATGTATCCGGCCAGGGTGAAGTCACCGGTGCGCGAGCATACCGTCTCGTAAAGGCCGTCCTTGAGGTCCATCTTGCGATTGCCGATGTAAATCTCAGGCACCTGCGTGGTGTCGACGGCAGCCATCACGATGTGTGCGGAGAACTTGTCGCCGCGCACTATGGTCTGCGAGTTGGGTATGACGAAGGCGTTCAGCGAGTTGACGCGTATGTCCTTGAGGTCAATGTTTGACACGAGCGTGTGCAGCACCTCGCCCTCTGCATAGCGAACGTCGCTCTGCAGCTTCGACAGGAGCGTCACGGCGGCGGCCACCGGCATGTCCTCGAACATATATTCCTGCCAGTTCTTGCCCATCGTCTGGATGTTGCGCGGCACGTCGGTCGACAGGTTGCTGCGGATGATTGCCTGCTGCGTGGGGTCGGTAACCATCGACAGGATGCGCTCGCGGAACGAGTTGATGGCTTCGTACAGCTCGCGGCCACGGCCCCTTCCGGGCGCAAGCATCACCTGGTTGGCCGCTTCGAGGTCTTCCTTGCCCACGATGTTCTTCACGTCTCCGTCCTCGCCGTCGGCCTCCCTGACGATGGCCAGCTTCAGTTCGGCGGCCAGGCTGTAAAGCGAATCGCTCATGCGCTTTACGGCCTGCGCCTTGTCGAACCACGCCTTTACCTTGGCGGGGTTGGCCTTGAGCTGCGCAGCGAAGTCGTCATATATCACCTGGTTCTCCTTCGCCGCGTTAGCAGTGGTGCGGCTGAGGCTCTCCTCCACGAGCGAGAAGCCGTTGAGCACCTCCGTTGAGACATTCAACGCGAGCATGGCCATGAGGACGACGTACATGAGGTTAATCATCTTCTGGCGCGGGGAAACCGGTCTCTTCTTTATTGCCATATCATTATATTTTCCAACGGGGCGGCCGCGGCCTTGCGGCGGGGCGCGCCCACGACGTTAAAACGGAAGCGGCTCAGAGTCGGCCTGGCCCTTGTCGCGCAGCGGCGAGGCGGCCTTCATGTTCACAGTCATGGCTTCTATCATGCGCGAGTAGATGGCGTTGAGCTCGGCTATCTGCCCTGCCATGCGCCGCGACTGCTCGTTTATCTGGTCGATGGTGCCAATCTGCGCGCTGGCCCCCTTGAGCTGCATCTCGTAAACCTTGCATATGCCGGTGAGGGTGCGGTTGAGATTCTCCATCTCCTCGGAGTCGCGGGTGAGCCGCTGGCTCTGTTCGGCCACCTTGGCCAGCATCTCGGTGAGGTTGCGCAGCTCGTCGATGTAGTTGGCGGTGGCCTCCTCCATCTCCTTGGCGGCTTCTTCCATCTCGGGGCTTACCTGTGGCTGCTGCGCCACGAACGCCGGGCCGCCGGCCATGGCGGCCACCTGGGCGGGAGCGACGGGCTGCCCTGCGGGTACGCCTTCGCCTTGCGGCGCTGCAGTGGCGGCCTCAGTGCCGGCTTGGGCCGGCTGCGCGGCGGGGCTGCCCGTGCCGCCTATGATTATGGTTCCGCCGCCTTGCACGAACGGCGCGCCTGCGGCTGGAGCCTCAGCGCCGCCCGGCAACGGCTCTCCCGCCTCGCCCTGGGCTGCCTCGTCGGCAAAGGCGTGCGTCGGGAGGTCTTTCCCGTCGGCCGTCTTGTCGAACGGACGGTCGAAGGCGGAAATGAAGAACACTATCACCTCGGTACCCATGCCAAGGTAGAGCATGATGTTTGCGCCGGGCAGGTGGGTGAGCTTGAAGAGCGTTCCGAGGATAACTATCGACGCGCCCCAGCTATACGCGTAGTTGAGGAAGGTCTGGCCAGGTACGCTGTCGAGCCATTTCTGCAGGCGGTAGACTATGTTGAACTTGCTGTATACTGTCATCTCTTCTTGGATTTTTTCATTTTCTCGCTTGTGGTGTTGGCCAGGCTGCGCACGCAGCGGAAGCCTATGTACGAGCGCGGCTGGTTCTGGTACTCGTAGGAGCGCCATGCCGAGCGTATGTAAGACTCGGGGTCTTTCCACGAGCCGCCGCGCACGCTCTTGCGCTTGAGGGCGTATGGGTCTTCGAGCGCGGCCTTGTATTCGAGCTGCGGGTTGACGTCGTTCATCATTTCCACGCCGGCCTCGGTGTAGACGGTGCTTGTCCACTCGGCCACGTTGCCGGCCATGTCGTAGAGGCCGTTGCTGTTTGCCTGGTAGATGCCGGTCTTGCAGGTGATGAGGTTGCCGTCCTTCGTGTAGTTGCCGCCCTCGGGCTTGAAGTTGGCGAAGAAGCAGCCGTCGTCGCTCGAGGAGGCTTCGGCCTCCCAGGGGAACTCGTCCTGGTTCTTGCCCCTGGCGGCATACTCCCACTCGGCCTCGGTAGGCAGGCGGTAACGCTGCACGAACTGCGCTGCCTTGCCCAGCCCCTTGAGCAGGTACTCGGTGCGCCAGGCGCAGAAGGCGTTGGCCTGTTCCCAGGTCACCCCGACCACGGGGTAGTCGTTGTAGGCCGGGTTGCTGAAGTAGAGGCGCATGTACGACTCGTTGTCGGCGTTGGGGAAGTCGTTCACCCAGCACGTGGTGTCGGGGTAGATGTTCACGATGTAAGTGTTGAGGAAGTCCCACGGGCCGCTGCGCGGGCGGTTGATTGTCTGGCGGACGATGCGCCCTTCGTCGTCGATGTAGGCAGTGTCCTTTGATATCCACACCTGCTCGTCGGGGTTGGGGCGCACGTCGGTGTTGAGGTTGCGCTCCGCTGGGTTCTCGCGGTACTTGCGCTTGGCGGCCTCGGTGTAGTCGTATATCTCGAAGCGGTAGTTCATCTGGCGCGCGTCGAGCATCTTCTCGCCCGTGACGGGGTTGGTGGTGTATACGCTCTCGATGGCCCGCAGCTCGTCCTCGTTGGGCTTGCGTGGTATGGCTTTCTTCCAGTTGAGGTAGGGCTTCACGGGGTCTCCGTTCTCGTCTTCCTCAATCTTGTATGTCTCGTCGCCCCCGTAGGCCGGGTCGGCCAGGCGTTCGCGTATGATGGAGTCGCGCACGTAGAGCACGAACTGGCGGTACTGCGAGTTGGTTATCTCCTTCTCGTCCATCCAGAAGCCCTCCACGGAGATGTCCCTGAGCGGCGTCTCGCGCCCCCAGAGGCTGTCTTGCTTGTCGGTGCCCATGCGCAGGTGGCCGCGCGGTATCATCACCATGCCGTAGGGCGTAGGCTCCGAGAAGGCCCTGCCGCCGGCCCCGGTGACCTCGCCGCCCGACGACATGGCGGACTTGCCGCCGAAGCACCCCGTGAGCACGAGCGCGGCCATGGCGGCACACAATGCCTTTATGGTTGTCTTCTTGTCCATATCTTTACAGTATTCTCACACTTTTATGTTTGTTCCTTCCCTTCTTGCCGAGGTCCATGTCGGTCTGGTAGCCGATGAATATCTCGTGGCTCCCGTTGCCGATGCTTATGGCCGAGGTGTACACTTCGTAGCTGTAGCCGAGGCTCACGCCGTGGAAGTTGCCCCCGACCATGACGGTGACGGAGTTCGTAGGGCTGCAGCCCACGCCCGCGTACATCACTTTCTTGTCGTTGGTGTACTTCACGCGGGCGGTTACGTCTACGCGATAGGCCGCCCCGTCGTAGCGCGCCATGGCGCTCGGGTGTATTGTTAGAAACGGGTTTCTGAGCCTAATATTGTATCCTCCGGTCAAATAATACGTGCGGTCTATCTTGAAGCTCTGCGTCTCGCCTATGTCCACGGAGGGCGCTGTGAGGTGGGCCACGGAGAAGCCCGCCCACCAGTTGCGGTGCCAGTAGTAGAGGCCGAGGCCCAGGTCGAAGCCCGTGCCTGTGGCATCTGACGTGGGGAAGGCGGGGTCGTTGGGGGTCTCGGTGTCCACGCCGCCGCCGTCGAAGCCCTCGCTGAGCAGCCCCAGGTTAACGCCGGCACTGATGTTGCCGCCCAGCAGCGGGTACTTCAGCGCGTACTGCAGGGCGAAGCGCTTGTGGGAGAAGAGGCCTATCTCGTCGTTCATGAACTGCACGCCCACGCCGTGGTAGAGCTTCAGCAGGTAGAACGGCATGTCGGCGCCGGCGTACATCGTCGCCGGGCTGTTCTCGAAGCCCGCCATCGTCATTGCGTAGGCGGCCGCTATGTTGAGCTTCTGCTCCTTGCCCACAGCGGCGGGGTTGAACGACGGCTCCATGGCCCAGTAGTGCGAGAAGGCCGGGTCGTACTGGGCCCGCACGGCCTGGGCCGCGAGCAGCGCAACGGTCAATATGGCGAAAAAACGCTTCAACACATATTTTATAACGCCCCGGCCCGCGTTTTATTGTACCGCCCCGCCCCTTTTCGCCACAAATTGCCTCTGCCGGGGCGTGGCGGGGCTGCCCGCCGCCCCTGCCACGCGCGCCAAGGGCAGCCCGCCGGCTAAAGGGGGAAAGGGGCTGCGCGCCCGGCGGTGTAACGATTTTTCAGCCCCGGGCGGCTGCCGCGCACAGCCGGAGCAACACCTTGGCGCACAGCCACTTGCAAACGTCGGCGGAACGGCGCGGCGAAACGGGCCGCATTGAGGCGCAAAACGGCCGCCGCTGCGAGGCAGTACCGGCCGTCCGGCCAAGCAAAACGGCACGGCCCGGGCTGCCGACGAGTTTTTGTAAACATTTGCGCCGCTTAATGCGGCCACCGCCGAACTTACTTCGCCTTGCCGCCTCAATGGCCGCCGGGCTGGCACAAGGGCGCACACGGCTAACAGCCAGGAACGCCACAGCGGGAAAAGCGAAGCCACAGCGCGTTTTTTTACGCCGAAACGATGCTGCATTCAACGGAAATCAGTATCTTTGCATAAGGCAAGCTGCACTCGGGAAAATGAAAGCGAGCTTTCTTTCCGCTCATTTGCATTGCCTTTGCATAAGGCAAGCTGCACTCGGGAAAATGAAAGCGAGCTTTCTTTCCGCCGCCGGCATTGCCTTTACGACCAAGTGACCGACAAAAGAAAGGAGGACGAGCAGAAAAAAAACAGCAACGCAACAAGCCGCAGCCCAAGCGAGGCGCGCGACAAACAGAACGGCATTAAAATTACTACTCACGCGCGCATGGCCGCCGGTGGCCACGCCGCCACGTCATTCACAACAACCCAAAAAACAGATTAAAATGAAAAAGCACCTTTTGTTTCTTTGCTGCCTCGTCATGGCAGCGTTGACGCTGCCCTCGTGCTCGTCGGACGACGGCGAGGGAGGCACAGTGATACCGCCGGGAGGACAAGGCGGACAAGGCGGAACGGGCAGCACCTCTTACGAAAGCCTGATAATTGGCGAATGGGGGCAAGTGCTGCTTGAGTACAAATACTTCAATGACATAACCAAAACCTCTGACGGCCACCTAAAAGGAAATGCGGCATACTGGACTTTCGGCCATGACAGTTATTTCAAGCACGTCAACAGCGAGGTGCCTGGCACATACTCATTACAGGGCGACAAACTGACCACTAATTGGACAGCAGGAGGCAGTACGGATTTCACTATTCTGAAGCTCGACAAAGACTCGCTGGTAGTAAAACTCCTGTTTAACGGAGAATACGGCATCGACATCGAATATGTCATACAGCACATGAAAAGGCTGACGCCCTACGGCGACGAAGACGAAGACGGAGGAGATGCGGTCGTGAACACCGACATTCTTGCCGGAGAATGGCAGGAAACAAGGGAAGAATGCTACATGTCGTATGGCGATGAACTTGCATATTCAAACAAGAACACGAAATCCGTCTGGCTGCTGAACTCCGACGGGTATTTCTACTGCATTTCATCAGGGTCTGGCAACTGCGCCGGGTCATGGAAGCACAATGGGGAAATCTTGACAGTCAACGCAGGCAATTGGGAAGTGACAAGAAGAACGATAAGCTATCTTGATACTGATTCATTCTGCGTAAAAATGGACTACACATATGATACTTTCTATCTGAATTACTTCAGACGTCTCTCGTATGGCGCAGAAGTGACAGCGAGCATGGAGCAATTCGTCGGCACGTGGAACATGAACGACGGAGAGCACAACGACTGGTACTGGCTTTTCAGCCCCAACGGGAACCTGTACATCGGGCGCGAAAATATCAGCAGCGACAGATATTATTATAAAGGCAAGTGGTCGTATGCACCGGCAAGCAAAATACTTGTGACGAACCTGAACTACGACAATGTGCCGAGCGACTTACTGCCTGACCCGCATTTCGACACAAGAGTCTTTATGTGGAAAGTGACGAGCCTGCCACGCAATGGCCAGTGGGAGGGCGAGGCCCTATACACCGTGAGCGGCAGGCACGAAAAAGAGGTCACCTTCACTATGGCCGACTGGCTCTAAGGCTTGCAACAGTCCATATCACAATAAAAAGAATCGCCGCCAGGCAGCTGCCTGGCGGCGATTAATCATTTCCCGTTGAGCCGCCGCTTCACCACGGCGGGGTTGCCCGCGGCGAGGCAGTCGTCGGGGATGTCGCGCACCACCACGGAGCCGGCGGCGATGATGCAGCGCGCGCCGATGGTCACGCCTGGGCAGACGGTGACGTGGCCGCCGAGCCACGTGTCCTCACCTATCGTGACAGGGTAGGCCGTTTCCTTCTGCTCGCGCCTCTCCACGGGGTCCATGGGGTGCTGCGGGGTGTATATGTGGCAGCCGGGGCCAATCTTCACGTTGTCGCCTATGCGTATCTCGCCGCCGTCGAGCATCACGCAGTCGTAATTTACGAAAACGTTCTCGCCCATGACGATGCCGTTGCCGTGGTCGCAGTGGAACGGCGGGCAAACCACCGACGAGGCTGGGATGCCCGGTATAAGCTCCTCGATGAGGGCGCGGTAGCCCGCGTCATTGATGGTCATCTCCCGCAGGCGGCGGCATAGTTCCTTGGCGTGGACGAGGCTCTGCATTATCTCGCCGCCGCCGAAGTAATACAGCTCCTGGCTGCGCATCTTCTCGAATTCGGTCTTCATATGTTGCTTGTTGTCTTTTATGTTGCGTCGATGTAAGCCGCAGTGGCCTGGCAATGCCTCACAGCAGTTTCTCGAAGGCAATGCGCTCGCCGCGCGGGCCGTAGCTCACCGTGCCACAGCGCGCATAGCCCATGGCAGGCAGCAGGCGGAGCATGGCGGCGTTGTCGTGGTTAGTGTCCACGCGCACGCTCGCCGCGCCGCAGGCCCGCCCCACGCCCTCGGCCCAGGCCATGAGCGCCCGGGCCACGCCGCGCCCCCGCCAGGCGGCTGCCACGGCGAGTCGGTGAACGGTTACGTAAGGGCCGGCGGCAAGCCACCGCCCTTCAATCGCGCCGTATGCAGGCTCGGGCGACTCCGCTATGCAGGCGTAGCCCACAGCCCGCCCGCCGTCATCGCAGGCCACGTAAGCGCACCCCGCACGCAGGTCTGACTCTATGTCGGCCTGAGCCGGGTACCCGGCAGTCCACTGGCTGCTGCCGCGGGCCGCCATCAGCCGCTTGGCGTCGGCCATTATCTGCCATACCGCTTCGAAATCTCCGTTTGTAGCTTTCCTGAATACAGTGCCCATAGCTTCACTCCATACTGTTTTGCACTTGCAAAAGTACAAAGAATGAGGTTAACCGCAAAATTTTCCCGCCGCAAAGTAGGTTGGCGGCCCGCACCGCAGGCTTGCGGCAGCTGGGCAGGCGCGCCATTCGACGTTGCACACACGCTGATGAAGCGGTTGCACACTGGGGCAAGCAACGAGAAAGCGGGAACCTGTACGGCCCCCGCTCCCATTGATGTTCAATCTGTTGCTAAATGCCTTGCTCCGGTTTTTCGGCTTAATACTCGTCCTCGTTGAAAAGGAAATCTTCCTTTGTCGGATAGTCTGGCCAGATGTCTTC